>Ga0180435_10003621_pt1 | contig 15393 bp, 10 predicted proteins | sample SS_ome_3_FD_132467 | JGI IMG/M metagenome (GOLD analysis project Ga0180435, IMG submission 132467) | Hypersaline lake sediment archaeal communities from the Salton Sea, California, USA - SS_3_S_1 metaG | ecosystem: Environmental > Aquatic > Non-marine Saline and Alkaline > Hypersaline >... | reverse complement strand
GCTCAACCCGCTGCCGTTGCAGACCGGAGCGCACTTCATCCAGCCCGGGCCGAAGACCCATGCCGGCCTGCTTTACGGACCCAGTGATCCGGCCGAGGGCAAGAAAACGCTCGACCTCATCAATAACATGGTGTTCGATCTCACGCAGGATTACTTCAACTCGCCCGAGGAGCGCCTCGGGCGGTGCTGGCACAAGGACATGATTTGGTTCGGCCCGGCCGGGATCGGCGCAACGTATACGCGGGAGCGGTACGTGAAGCAGCACCAGGGACCTTTTCGCGAACACCTGAAAGACATCGTCTTCAACGGCCACGTATGCCGTATGGCGGAGGATCACTTCGGCGGATTCTTCGGCTGGGCCAACCTGTCGATGAAAACCGGGGGTAACTTCATGGGTTTGCCGGCATCCGACCGTCCGACCGAGATGCGCGTTGTGGACATCTATCGTCGCGACGGTGACCTGCTGGCGGAGAACTGGATCTTCATCGACGTTCTGCATTTTCTGAACCTTCAGGGTTTGGACGTCCTGGAGCGGATGAGAGGAATACTGCGAACTTGACGGATTTCGGGCCGCTCAACTGGTCGATCCTGGTCTCATACCTGGTTGGCAACCTGGCGTTGGGGTTCTTCCTGGCCAGGCGCGTGGAGACCGCCGAGCATTACTTTCTCGGTCAGCGAAATACGCCGTGGTGGGCGATCGGTGTCTCGGTGGTAGCCACCTACATCGGCGCCATGACCTTCCTCGGAGGCCCCGCATGGGCCTACAACGAGGGCTTTTCGGTCATTCTCATACACGTCAACTATCCCATCGCGGTGTTCGTGGTCATCACGGTGTTCCTGCCGTTTTTCTACCGCAGCGGCGTGGCGTCCATATTCGACTACCTCGAGCGCCGCTTCGGTCTCGCTTCCCGAACCCTGATGTCCGCGGTGTTCCTGTTCGGCAACGCGGCGTACTCCGGCATCATGCTGTACACCACCGCCCTGGTTTTGGAATTCATAACCGGCATCCCCGTGGTCGACGCCATCCTGGTTGTAGCCGTGGTCGCGCTGACCTACACCCTGTTGGGTGGGATCGCGGCGGTGATATGGACGGACGTGATCCAGTCGGCCATCCTGTTTATCGGCGCGCTGGTCACCGTGTTCCTGCTGATTGGCGAACTCCCCGGTGGATTGATCGGGACCCTGCAGACGCTCAAGGAGACGGGCCACACGGAACCCTTCGAGTTCAGCATGGACCCGTCGAAAGTCGCGACGGTTTGGACGGGCATCGTGGCGATGTCCATCTACCACGTCGTGGTCTACGGCGTGAACCAGATGATGGTTCAGCGGACGCTGGCGGCGCGGACTTTGGGCGACGCCAAGAAATCCTACATGCTGATGGGTTACGCGGCTTTCCTGATTTTCGTTCTGTTCTTCGGGCTCGGGACCTTGTTCCACGCGTACTATGGAGGCCGGGTTTTCGAGAACGAGAACCTGGTGGTTCTCGACTTCGTATCCGGCGTCGGCGTGCCGGGCCTGATGGGCGTGATCGCCGCAGCGGTCGTGGCCGCGGCGATGTCGAGCCTGGATTCCAGCCTGAATTCGATGGCGACCGTGACCACCCTGGATTTCTACCAGAAATTCTTCCGCCGGCAAGCCAGTCAGAAGCACTACCTGAAGGCATCGCGCTGGTTCACGTTCATATGGGCCGTGCTGATGGTAGTGCCCGCGATCATATTCAGCAAAAGTGGTGGTTCGGTGCTGGAGGTGTTGAGCAAGGTAGGCTCGTTTTTCGTGGGCGCCAAGTTGGCCATGTTCGGGCTCGGTTTCTACTCGCGGCACACCACGCAGCGAGGGTTGCTGGTGGGCGTTGTGGCAGGGTTCCTGGCGCTGTGGTTCGTCGAGGCAAGAATGGATATCGCCTGGCCATGGTATTGCGCCCTGGGCGGTCTGGTCAGTTGCAGCGTGGCCTGGGCCGCCAGCATCCTGCTGGACGGTTTTCAGAAAAACTGGTCACCTTACAGTGTGCCCGGACAGAAGGCGCTGTTTCGTCGCGAGGGGCTGGCCGAGAAGCAGGACGGCTGGTACGTCGTGCCGGGAAAAGTGGACCGGGCGAGCTACGGGCTGCTGGTTTACTTCCTTGTATGCCTCGTCGCGTTGTGGTTTGTCCACGGATTGATCTGAACTGCGTATCCGGAGCTCCGGTTCGTGACGCCGTCCCTCAGTCCGCCGGCCGGTCGTAGGGCAGCGTGTCCCAGTCCAGTTGATCAATCAGCGGAGCGAGGTGACGTTCGAACTTGCGCCAGGCTTGCAATGCATCTGTGTAGACCGGTTGTCTCACCTGGCTGGCGCTCGGGGTCTTGACCAGGCGGCGCGTCTTGTAGAAATCGAGCACACGCGCCTCGAAAGGCAGGCCGAGGAAGCCCAGCATACGGCGTGCCTGGGCTTCCACGTCCGCGACCGTATCCTCGTAACGGACGTCCAGGATGCGGCCGGGAAACAGCGATTTCCAGCGCTGCATCAGGCGCCAATAACGGTTGTAGTACTGGCCCAGTGAAACCAGGTCGTGCGCGTAGGCCTGCTTTTTGTCGAAGGGCAGCCTGTGGATCGAGAAACAGTTCTGCACCGGGTCGCGGTGGCAGTGGATGAAGCGGGCTTCCGGCAATGCGAGACCAAGAAGCCCGATGTACTGGAAGTTAAGGGGGGTCTTGTCGATGACGTGGCGGTGTTCGAGCGTGGCCGGCCGGTGCCGGCCGAGGTAGTAATTGCCGAGCTCGCCCAGTTGTTCCGTCGTCAGTTGCCGCATGTTCTCCGGAAAAGCCCGGCCGGTCAGTTCGCGCACCCGGTGCGCCATGTCGTAGGCGTAACTGAGTTCACCCGCGCCGGCGACCGCCGAGTGCGAGGCGAGCAGCTGCTCGGTCAGGCTGGTGCCTGAACGGGGCATGCCGAGCACGAAGACCGGTCGACGGTCGTGGCAGCCGGCGCCGCTGTCAAGGCGCTCGGCAAGCGCCTCGGCGCTTTCTGCGAGCGCATCGACGAATCGGCCCGTGTCCTCGTCGTCGTACAGCCGTAATTTCGCCTTGATGCCGTTTCCTTCCGACAGGAAGCGAAAAGCCTGGTCGAAGTCGCCGCGTTGCTCCCAGGCTCGCGCCAGTCCGAAGGCCAGATACATGCGGTCGTTGTCGAGCATGCGCACCTCGTCCCAGATTTTCTGCATGTGTTCGAACTCGGCATCGCTGAGGTCGCGACCGCGAATCTGGGCGAGGTAGTAGTGGGCAATGGCCATGCCCGGGGCCACCGAGATGGCGTGCTTGAAAGCTTCGGCCGCCCTCTCCGGTTGGCCGCGCTGTTCCTGCAGGACGCCGAGTACGTGATGCGCTTCCGGGTTGTCGGGTTCGATCTCCAGCGCCAGCTCCAGTGTTTTCAGGGCTGCTTCCGGCATATCCATGTCGCGCTGGACGCGGGCCATATTGATCAGCGCAGCGGCGTACTTGGGGTTGATCTTGGTAGCCTGGCGGTAACTTTCGAGCGCCTCCTCGTAGCGGGCCTCGGCCAGCAGTATGTCACCCCGGTTGTTGTGGGCCTGCGCCAGTCGCGGAGCCAGTTGCAGGGCGCGGCCCGCCGCCTGCAGGGCGCGTTTGCGTTGATCCGACTCGTTGAGCGCGGCGGCCAGATTGCTCCAGCATTCCGCGAAGTCCGGTTGCAGGCGAAGCGCGCGTTCGTAGGCTCGGACGGCTCGTTCCGGTCGGCCCATTTCACGCAGAACGTTGCCGAGGTTGTTGTGTGCGACCGGGACGCCCGCGTCCAGCCTTATCGACTGGCGGAGGTGCTCCGCTGCCTTGTCCAGCTCGCCGAGGTCTTTGTAGGCCAGCGCGATGTTCGCGTGGGATTCCGCGTTCTTGGGCGCACGCTTCAGCGCCTTGGAGATGAAGAAAACGGCCTCGCTCGGCCTGAAGTCGTTCACGCACAGCATGCCGAGCAGGTTCAGCGCGTGCACGTTGTCACGGTCTTCCGCCAGCACCTCGAGAAACAGCCGTTCCGCATCTTGCGTGTGCCCCTTCTGACAGGCGGCCAGGCCCTGTTCCAGGCGTTCGATGATCCGGTCTTCCATCAGGCGCGCTTCCATGACGGTCCAAACGCAGAAGCCTCGCACAGGGCGAGGCTTTGAACAAGCGGCAGGGGGGCGGATTTCCACCCCCCTGGCAGCGACGGATCAGAAGTTGTAGCGAACGCTGATGCCATAGGTTCGCGGGCGATTGAAGTCGGCGACGGCGCGGCCCTCGCTGAACTGATCGCTACCGACCTGCACCGTTTCGTCGGTCACGTTGTTCACGTAGGCTCTGACTGTCCACGGGCCGCGATCCTGGAACCAGACCAGGCGGAGATCGAGCGTTGCATACGAATCCTGCTGCGCGAAGAAATACTCGATGTTCGTCGTCTTGTAGTCGTCCGAAGCATACAGGTACATGCCCGGCACCAGGCGGCCTTTATCGCCCATGAAGAAGGTATAGCTGGCGTCGAGGTAGGCGGTCCATTTCGGAGAGAACCGTGCCTCCTTGCCATCCAGGATGTAGACCTGCGAATTCGACGGGTCGCCGGGTTCACCGGGGCCGATCTCGAAATCGCCGCCAGCACGGAATACGCGGTTGAGCACCGTCCTCGAGAAATCCTTGAGTTCCGTATCGTTATAGCCGAGGCCGGACGCGAAATACCACTCGTCCGTGGGTTGCCAGTTCATCTCGACTTCGAGACCCTTCGAGGTCATGCTGCCGCCGACGGATCCGACGGCGACGATGGTCTCGCCCTGGGCGATAAAGGAGGAAGTGGTCAACCCGTCGTAGTCGTTGTAGTAGGCGGCCATGTTGAGTCGCATCGTGTTGTCCAGCAGAGAGCTCTTCCACCCCAGCTCGTAGGACATCGCTTCGTTCGGATCGGTGAGGTCGGTCGAGCCACCGCCCGCGATCGAACCGGCGATGTAGCCGGTCGCGGCATTGGCATAAACCATGTTCCGATCGTTGATATCTTGCTGTAGCGAGAGCTTCCAGTCGGTATGGGAATCTTCGCCGTTTTGGCGGCTGTTCTCCGTCGCATCGGTGGTCGAATCGACGAATTTAGGCCATGGGTCGAAACGGCTGCCCGGATTGTCGAAATGGGCCGAGTAATATCCCGACGCCCAGCCGTGCACCGCGGGGCCGAAGTCAACGTAACGATTGAAGAACGAACGTTCGTCCTTCGAATAGCGCAGACCGCCGGTGAGTCGCGTCCGATCGTTGCTGAAGTTGTATGTCGCCTGGCCGTACAGCGCGGTGGACTTGGTGCCGCCGTTGCCCTGGTACAGCCAGTGCGCCCAGGAGACAGCCTGTGGCGCGGTGTAATCGGTATAGCCCCAGACGAACTCGCTGCTCGTGTCACCATCCCCGGAATCGTCGTAGTAGAAGAATCCAAGGGTCCAGTCCAGCGAGCCGTCGTAGTTGGAATGCAGGTTGATGTCGGCTTGCCAGGATTCCGAATTGACGCGTTGCCCGGCGGCCAGGCCGCAACTCGGCCCCCCCCAGCACTGCTGCCAGTAGCCCGGACCGTTCATCGGCCCTTCTACGCCGGGGTTACGCTCGCCCCAAAGCGTGGGGTTCTGTGAAAAGTCTGAATCGGTCAGGCGGAATTCCTCGTAATCGAACCAACCGAGGTTGGCGCGCAGCAGCACCGGTCCCAAATCCCAATTGATAAGAGCGCTCAGCGAAGTTTCCTCGATGTCGCGAAGGGGTTTGAAATCGCTCGCCATCTTGCGCACGTCGGGAACGATGTCGGCGGCCGGATCTTCGCCCCAGACGCCGGCCTGGTTGCGTCCGCCGGCCGGGGCGCGGCTGAGGTCTTCCTGTCCGGGGAGACGACCCTGCCGAGGTTGCATTACGCCGTTTATGCCGTCGGTCAGGCCATCGGAGTTGACGGGCACGCCGAGGATGACACCGGCATAATCCGCATTGCCGTTCGATGTGTCGCTCCAATAGGTCGCGGAGAGCACGATGTCGAACTGGTCGTTGGGTTCCCACCTCAGCTGGGCGCGGGCGTAGGTGTTGTCCTCGTCACGCATGCCATAGGCGGGACGGAACACGTTTTCGATGATCGGGTCCGCTTTGGTGTCGCTGGCCGTCAAGCGAAGTGCCGCCGTGTCGCCCAGCGGTATGTTCAGAAAACCCTCGAACTTCAGCAGGTCGTAATTGCCGAAGGTAACGGCGCCGCCGTAGTCCCACATTCCGACGTCCGGCTTCACGGTCACGAGGTTGATCAAGCCGCCAAAGGTATTGCGACCGAACAGCGTGCCCTGCGGTCCGCGCAGAACTTCGACGCGCTCGAGGTCCAGGTAGCTGGCAAGCGCCTGGCCGGCGCGCGGCCGATAGAGTCCATCGATGTACATCGGCACGGCGATATCGTTGGTGCCCGCCGTCCCGGCGCCACGCAGGATGATCGTGGGGTCGGCGCCGACGTAGCGTACCTTCATGCCCGGAACCGTTTTCTCGATGTCGAGCACGTTGACGATATCGAGCTCCACCAATTGTTCCCCAGTGATCGCGGTTACCGCGATGGGGATGTCCTGGATGTCGGCAACGCGCTTGGTCGCCGTCACCAGCACCTCTTCCATGGTCAGGTCTTCGGTTTGCTCCTGTTCCTGCGCTTGAGCCTGGGCTGCAATCGCGGAAGAAACGGCCAGTACAAGAGCCTTTTTACTGAACAGAATGGGGTGCGTGTTGACTGTGTCGCTCATGTTTGTTCGAACCTCGTGCGTCGTTTGAAGGGCCTTCCGTCCTCGCGGAATGGTTCGAATGCCAATTTATCCAAAAAGTACTTCGGATGCAAATAAATTTCGATATATGTGCTGAGGTATGAAGAAATATACAGTGATAATATATATAAATCAGTATGATAGTGTATTTTATTGATTGCTTGCGAAGTCATTGAGGGCTAATCATACGCCGAAAGAATTGAACGTCTTCGAAAATGGCTTGTTGCCGGTGAGGTCCTGCGAACAGGTGTTGGTCGGACTCAAAAAGCAGGAGTTCGGAGTAGGCGCCCGAAGTGCGCGCACGAACATGCAGCTCCTGCGACCAGGCTGCCGGGTGCGTGGCGTCCCCGACGGCATGGAGAATGATCAATGGTGCGGCCAGTGACTCCAGACCGGGTTCCGGCCCGCTCAGGGCACCGCCAGACCAGATGCTCGCGCCGCGCACACCTTCGTCCAGCGCCAGTGCGGCACGCAAGGCGATTCCCCCTCCGATGGAGTGCCCCCAGAGGAACACGTTTTCGGCGTCTGCCCGCGCCAGCGACGCCACGGCCGCTACCGCGGAAACGACGTCACGGGCGTACCAGAGCGCTGCGTCTGGCCGCTTCGTATACTCGCCGCCCTGTGAGACATTGTGGCCCCGGTAGTCGGGCCAGATGACCAGGAACCCCTCGCGTGCGTACGCTTCGGGCAGGCCGCGGTAATAATCCCCCGGACGGTCGGTTGTGCCGTCCGCCCTGCGCCCGTTCTGCGGCGGGTCGGGATGGTAGCCGTGATTCATGATGATTACCGGCCAGCCTCGCTCGGGCGCCTTGCCCGCGGGTTCCACCACCAGCGCGAACTGTTCCAGGCCATCCGCGGTGAAACGCACCACTTTGCGCGGCATGCTGTCGATCGGTGTGCGCCGGTAAGCGAGTTCGAAATCGTTGCGGAGTGCGCCGGCGTAACGGCGGAGAGCGGCGACCGAAGTCCGGTCTTCCTTGGCCGGATCGACTACCCGGCCATGTCGAAACAGGCTCAGGTCTCGCTGGACCATGTACGGAAAGCCGGCGACGACTTCGCCCTGTTGGAACCAGGCATATTGGCTGAGTCCCAGTGCATGCGTGTTCTGTGGATAGACGAAGGCTTCGACGCTGCCACCGGCTGTTTCGACCCGCGCAGCCAGTTCTGCATTCCAGGCCGGTGGTGAGTAGTAATCCTGGTCGGAGTAGTGCAGGTGCAGCGGTTCGCCAAGGTAAGCGGGGGAGTCGTAGCCGCCGATGGCGCGGAGGCCGTCGAGTACGCGGGGGTCGTGAACCGCCCGGGTCCGGCCGGCCGAATCCCGCTCCAGCGCGTACCCGGCGTCGCCGAGATCGTCGACGCTGGAGTTCAGCGCCTCGTACATTTCGTCAAATTTACGTCGCAGCGACACCTCGACCGTTGGCGTGCTCCAGGTGTCTGCCTGCCAGGTCCATTCCGGCGACCCGGGATCGACCGTGCCGATCCAGTCGGGCGGGTAGCCGAACACGAAATCAGGGTTGACGGCGCCGTTGTGGCCAACGGCTGAGCCGGTCCAACTGCCGTCGCCGGACATGAACGCCTGCAGGGTGTCGGCCATGGGCCCATACAGCGCGGCCTGGTCGACGCGGGCTGCGAAACAACCCGACCAGATCGAGCCGGCGGTCAGCGGATGGCGTACGCTCGAGCCTTCCCCGGAAACCGCCAGCGCCGTCAGCACCGCGTCCCCGCCCTGGGAATGTCCGCTGATGGAAATGCGCTCGCGGTCCAGCCGCAGCGGTGCCGCCGTTTCCGCCGCTTCCCGCCACTCGGCCGATTCGAGCGAACCGATGCCGTCGAGCAGGTTGAGCACGTCGATGGCGTACCAGGCCGGGCTGAGGTAACTGCCGTTGTCCCAGCGCTCGAGGAACTCGATGCCCTCTGCCGCTTGTCCTTCGACCGTGCCGTGGCCCCGCAGCGCGGGCGACAAAACCACGAAACCCGCATCCACGTAATGGTCCAGCAGTTGCGCGTAAGTGGAATCCGTGCCGGTGAAGAAGTCGAAATCCGGCGCTGCCTCGATGCCGTACCAGCCGTGAACGAAAATTACGGCCGGATAACCGCCAGGAGGAGGTTCGTTGCGCGGGATGTCGACCCGGGTGAACACGCGCAGGCCGTCGGACCGGTATTCGGCCAGAAAGGCGAGTCCCTTGCCGGCGCTGGCCGGCAGGGCCTGCAGCGGGCGGATCACGGAGGTGTAAGGTCGTGCACGAAGCCGTTCGATGGCGAGGTCATGCAGCGAGGCCAGTTGCGGGTCGGCCCAGGGCTCGAGGGTGGTTGCGCCGCCTGGGCCGCAGGCGGGCAGGGTGGCCGCCAGCCACGCCGCGGCCAGCAGGGTGAAAGCCGGTTTCGTGGGTTTTCGCGGTCTGGCTTCAGCCTGCATCCGGCAGTAACTGGGCTTGCAGCGACAGTTCATCGAACACCGTCCATTCGGCAACCACGACGCCGCCTACGACGCGCCAATGGCTCGCGCCCACGATATATATCGGCCGGCCGCGCGGCGCCATGCCAGCGTATTCCCCCCGGTGCCGGGCGGCGACGCTCCAGCGCGCCGCCACGTGCTGACCGTCGGCTCCAAACGGCTGGCTGCAAACGTGATCGACCGTGAGTTGTGCATCGGGGAACGAGTCGCGGAATCCGGCGTAATGCTTCAGCAAAGCGTCTCGGCCGGAGAAAATCCGGACCGGTGCGCGCTGCAGCACGGCAAAGGGCGCATAAATCCCCCGCAGCGCGCCCTGGTCTCCGCTCTGCCAGCAGGCCCGCAGAATCTGGCGCGCCAGCGGTTCGAAAGTATCGGGGCGGGCGGCTCCAAGCTTGGCTGCTTTTTCGGGCTGGCCCCGTGCTACCCGCTCGCGTTGCCGCTCCAGCCATTCGCGCAGTTCGTCGTCGAAGCGTTCCGCGAGGGTGCGCGCGGCCTTAACGGGATTGACACCCAGTTGCGTGACCAGCGCCAGGTTGTCCCGGAACAGCCATTCTCCGCTGATCTGCCCGTTCGTGATTTCACAGTCGGCGATGTTCATGGCGTGTACTTTCCGGCCGGTAGCGCCTGCGAACAGGGTGCCGCCCGCATTGGTCATCGGGCTGTAGATGCGGTGCGACGAGAATCCGCGCGCGAGATTTCCCGAAAAGATCACGTCGTCTCCGAGCAGCAACCGGTCCGGAAAAGACTCGAGCGTGGCGATCGTGCCCTGCACCATGGCCTCTGCGCCGTGCGTGATTCCCTCGAGCGCGTAAACCTCGATGTCTTCGGAATAGTAGTCGCGAATCGTCTCGATTTGCCGCTGTTCCCAGATTTCGAACGTGATGCCGAGAATGTAGGACGTGATATCCCGGTATCCGAAGAATTCGGAGGAGGGGGTGCCGTGCAGTGCTTCGGAAGGGTTGCTCATCCTCTATTCCTGCTGCGATTGGGGCGGTGCGACTGCGGTTCGCGAGTGCCCGCCAAAATATAATTCGTAATCACGGGTGATGCAATTTGTGCTTCGATTTCAGGTGGGACGGTAGTGATAAAATTCAGTAAAACAGACATATACGATTGCCCAAGTCATGCATTCGAAGTCTGTGAACGATGTGCTTCAAGTCCGTTTCTCAGCAGGTCCACACCGAGCTGACGAAACAGATCGAGCATATCGATCAGCACCCAGTTCTCGGCCAGCCAGTCGCCCTCGCGGCGCCAGAAGTCCATCACCCTCATTCCGACCCTGAGGCCGGTTGCGGGCAGGCCGAGGTACTCGCCCCTGTGGGTGCCGATCACGCTCGGCCAGCCGGTGACGCAGACATAATCGCCTTCGGCCAGCAGGGCGGCGTGGGGGCCGGCGTAGCGATCCGGGAAAGCCTCGAGGAACGGCCCCTGGTGTTGGGCCTGGAAGCCATCGAGACCGTAGGTCGTGCCGATGCCGCCGGGGCCGTACCAGCGCATGTCGGGCGCCCAGAACCGGTCCATCGCCATCGAGTCGAGATCGCGACCGTCGTATGTCAGCAGGCCTTCGATCATGCGCTCCACCAGTTCGAGAGATCGCTGTCCCTCCTCTTTACCCGGCGCTGTCAGCATTACGCCGTCGGCCGTGGCTGGTGGTGGCACTGGCCCGCTGGATCCTGCGTCGGGTGGCAGCAATTCGATGCCGGCTTGACGACAGAAGTCCACCAGGTCGAAAAGGACGCGAAACTCGCAGATGCGGCCGTCACGAACCCGGGCGAATTCCCCGAAACGCAGGGACGCGGGCTTATTGGTTGCGGGTATCGAGAGCCAGTCGTTACGGAAAGTCCCATGGTAATAACCGGTCGCAGCCACCCAGGTCTGCTGCCTGTAGTCGCCGGACATCAGGATGTCGTCGCGGCGTGACAGCCCATCGAAGGCCCCGGCCATGGGGGACCAGACCGTCTGCAGGAACGCCTCGATCCCCTCGGCGGAGTCGATGGGGCAGGGCCCGTGCCAGCCGACGTCTTCAACCAGCCGGTTGCGGACTGCAACGGGCAAGCTGGACTCGTCGCTGCCGAGCAATCCTTCGTAGAACTCCAGAAATACCTGCTTTTCCCTTTGCATGCGTTTGCCGTCTTGTGCGAGGGTCATGCGAGAGAATATACTTCGAATGCAAAAGAATGGCAAAAAAATTATATATGACCTAGGTCATAGAACCACAAATCACTGTTTTACAGTGTAAAAAAAGTTTTGACTGCGTGGTCATCGAGATTTAGGATTTTCGCCATAACCCGATCGTCCTGCAGGCGTCGGGCAAACAGGAGCGTTGCATGGAAATCAACCGCGAACTCTGGGACGCGATCTACCGCGGGAACATCGACGCGGTCACCCGGATTGTCAACGAGGAAGTCGAGGCTGGCGTGGACGTCGTCGAGATGATGAACACGACGATGATCCCAGCGTTGCGCGAAATCGGCGAGGATTTCTCGACGGGCAAGGTGTTCATTCCTGAAATGCTGGTGGGATCCAGAGCCCTGCAGGCCGGCATGGACATCATAGAGCCGATTCTGGTTGCGGGTGGCAGCGAACCCGTCGCCCGCGTCGGCATCGGAACCGTTAAAGGCGATCTGCACGACATTGGCAAGAACCTGGTCACGATCATGCTGAAAGGATCTGGTTTCGAGGTCGAAGACCTCGGCGTGAATTGCCCCATCGAGGCCTACGAGGCCGCCGTGGGGCGGGGCGCCCGGGTGATCTGCCTGAGCGCCCTCCTCAGCACGACCCGCGACCAGATGATTCCGGTGATCGAGCGTTTCGCCGGCCGCGACGACGTGAAAATTGTCGTGGGCGGGGCCGCCGTAACGCCGAATTTCGCGCGCGACATCGGTGCCGACGAGTACGGTTCGGACGCCTCCGACGCCGTTCGGGCGGTGCGTGCAGCACTCGGGCTGGCAGCCTGATGATGAAGCAGTCGTCCAGCGGGCAACCTTTCAGCGGGGCGCAGGGGTCGGTCGTTGCCCCAGGGGCGGATTTCGAGTTGCTCGCGGACGGCTTCGAGTTCACCGAGGGGCCGTCCTGGGATCATGGTGGCCAGTACCTGGTCTTCAGCGACATCATCGGTGACCGCATGTACCGTTGGTCGCCCGACGACGGTTGCACCGTATTCCGTGAACCCAGCCACATGGCGAACGGCACGACCTGGGACCGGCAGGGCCGGCTCCTGGTATGTCAGCACGCCACCAGTCGTGTCTGCCGCCTGACGCGCGAAGGCGCCGCCGAGGTGATCGCCAGTCATTTTCAGGGTCGCGAACTCAACAGTCCCAACGATATCGTCGAGAAGAGCAACGGCGATATCTACTTCACCGATCCAAACTCGGGCCGCACATCGCCCTGGGGCGTACCACGCGCACAGGACCTCGACTTCCAGGGCGTCTACCGCCTGGCGCCGGATACCGGCGAATTGACCCTGCTGGTGGATGATTTCGCCAAGCCGAATGGCCTGTGTTTCTCGCGCGACGAGACCCGCATGTTCATCAACGACACGGACCGTCAGCATATTCGGGTATTCGACGTGCAGGCGGATGGAAGGCTGGCCGGCGGGGAGGTATGGGCCAGCACGGACGGGCCTCATCCCGGCGTGGCGGACGGCATGAAAGTCGATGCGGAGGGCCGACTCTTCAGCAGTGGCTCGGGAGGCATCCACGTCTTTGACCGCGGCGGTGAACGGCTGGGCGTGATTCGCACGCCGCAGAAAGCGGCCAATTTCACCTGGGGCGGAGCTGATCGGCGTGATTTGCTGATCACGGCGAGCAAGTCGCTGTACCGCCTACGCATGGTGGTTGCGGGCTTCCTACCCCCTGGTTACCCCGATATCTGAGACGAAGTGACGGTACATAACATGTCTGAGAATGAAACCCGGATCCCGCACGAGGCGCTGACACGTTTCGTCGGCGAACTTTTCGAGATCGCCGGAGGATGTCCCGCCACCGACGCCGCCACGATAGCCGAGTGCCTGGTGCAAACCAACCTCTGGGGCATCGACGGGCACGGCGTGATCCGCGTGCCGATTTACCTCGAGCGTTTTCGCAACGGCGCGATGAACAACCGGCCCACCGTTGAAACGCTTCGCTCGCGTGGTGGCCTGGAACTCCTGGACGGCGATAACGGTGCCGGCTACATCGCAGCCCGCGCCGCCATGGAGCGGGCAATCGAGCGGGCCGGTGAACAGGCGGTGGCCGCCGTCGGGATCATCAACAGCAATCACTGCGGCGCCACCGCGCTGTACGCGCGCATGGCGGCCGAAGCCGGCATGGTCGGCATCGCCATGACCAACGTCGCGCCGAACATGTCCATGCCGGGCGTGCGCAAGCCGATCACCGGAAATAACCCGATCGCCGTTGCCGTGCCCACCTTCGGCGAGTTTCCCTTCTCGTTGGACATTTCGCTGTCCGCTGTAGCCGGGGGCAAGCTGATCGTCGCGGCCAAGAACGGGGAGGACATTCCCCTGGGCTGGGCGACGGACCGGGACGGCAACCCGACGACCGACGCGCAGGCCGGCTTCGAGGGCTTCCTGTTGCCGGTCGGCGGGCACAAAGGTTTCGGCCTGTCGCTGATGGTGGACATCCTCTGCGGCGTCATCACCGGTGGCGCCTTCCAGGATCATCTCAAGGGCATGTACAAGTACCCGCAGGACCCCAGCGCCACCGCGCACCTGATGATCGCGCTCGATCCGCTGGCCTGGCTGGGCCGCGATCAACTCAAGGCCCGCATGGCGGAATTCGTCTCGACGCTGAAGTCCACGCCCGTGAACCCGGGCGCGGCCGAAATCCTGCTGCCGGGGGAGCTCGAATACCGCACCGAATCAGAGCGCCGGGCCGGGGGCATCCCCCTGCCGGCCGCCGTCTATGAAGACCTGACCCGACTGGGTAACGAAATCGACAGGAGTATCTGAAATGAACAAACGCAAATCCGTATGGTTCCATGAAATCTGCGCGCCCGACCTGGTCGAGTACGCCACCACCGTCAACGACGTGGCCATCCTGCCGCTGGGCGCGATTGAGCAGCATGGGCCGCACACGCCATGCGCGGTAGACGCCTTCAACGCGATCAAGATGTCGGAAATGATCGCGAAAAAATCCGGCGCCACCGTCTTGCCGTGCCCGATGTATGGCTCGCACCCGTATCACCACTGGGGCGTCAAGGGCACGATCCCGCTGCGTTTCGAAACCCATATCGCCCTGATCGAAGACATCGTTCGCGGCGCCGGCGTGGCCGGCTTCAACAAGTTCATCCTGTTCTCGGCGCATGGGCAGGTATCATCCACCATTGTCGCCGTGCACAAGCTGGGCATCGAGGGCAACTTTGTGCTGAGCATGCACTGGTACGATTTCCTGCGCGACAACCAGGACGTGCTCGAAGATCCGATGTGGCACGCCGACGAGGCCGAGACCTCGGTAGGCCTGTACCTTTATCCCGAGTTCGTCGACATGAGCCGTGCCGAGGACGGCGAGAGTACCGGGCTGATCGATCCGAAATGGAAGATCGCCCCGGGCATGATGCCAAGGCCCGGCCAGATGTATCACTTCGAAGGGACCTTTGCGCTGCCCGAGAAGCTGGAAGGCGGCAACGGCGTAGTCGGCAACCCGACCAAGGCGACCCGGGAGAAGGGCGAAATCCTGGTCAATCGCGTGGTCGACCACGTGTCCGAACTGATCGACGAGATCATGACGAAGTACCCTGTCGGCACGAAACCGCAAACCGCCTGAGCGGAAGCCGCCACCGGAGAGACAGACATGGCCAAGCCTAAAGTCGGATTGATGACCTTCGGCGACGAGCGCGAGTATATGTGGGACGGCTATTTCGGACCGCTTACACAGCCGCGGCACGAGGAGGCCAGGGAATACCTGGCGAGCCTGCCGATCGAACTGATCGCTTTCGACGAGGTGGCCCGTTCGCGGGCCATTATCGAGGAACAGGTGCTCGCTTTGCGCACCGCCGGCGCCGAGGCCCTGTTCGCCCACACGCCGTGCTGGTGCACGCCCAACCTCGCTTCCGGGGCGGTGCAGCGTATCGGGCTGCCCACGGTGGTCATGACCAGCACCAGCGCGGCGACGCACGGCATGGTCGGCATGCTGGCGACGGCGGGCACGCTGAGCCAGGTCGGGGTCGAGCACATCCGGGTGCG
>Ga0180435_10003618_pt1 | contig 15398 bp, 24 predicted proteins | sample SS_ome_3_FD_132467 | JGI IMG/M metagenome (GOLD analysis project Ga0180435, IMG submission 132467) | Hypersaline lake sediment archaeal communities from the Salton Sea, California, USA - SS_3_S_1 metaG | ecosystem: Environmental > Aquatic > Non-marine Saline and Alkaline > Hypersaline >... | reverse complement strand
TATCGAGGACGGACAGAAGATATTCAGCGGTGAGAAGTGTGAGCCCAGGGTTGGAAACTGCATGCCGCTGATCAATATTCCGCTGGGCATGGAAGTCCACAATGTGGAAATGAGGCCCGGGCAGGGCGGTAAGATGGTGCGAACCGCGGGCGCCTCGGCGAGGTTGGGCGGAAGAGACGGAAAACACGCTCATCTCATCCTGCCTTCGGGCGAAATGAGAATGGTCAACATCGCCTGCCGGGCGACTATCGGGCAGGTGGGCAATGTCGAGCATCAGGGTGTGCGTCTCGGTAAGGCCGGACGTAAACGACACCTGGGACGTCGCCCTCACGTTAGAGGTACGGCCATGAACCCGGTGGCGCATCCCATGGGCGGTGGTGAAGGGCGAAGGGCAGGCGGAAGACAGCCATGTTCGCCCACCGGAAAACTGTCCAAAGGCGGAAAGACCAGGCGAAAGAAGAAAACTTCAAACAAGCTGATCCTGAGACGGCGCAGGAACGTCCGTCACGGACAACTGACGCTGTAAACCAGGCCGGACAGAGTGGCGAGAGATGACCAGAAGCGCAAAAAAAGGACCATACGTCGACGAAAAACTGTTCAGGAAGGTTATGAAGGCCAAGGACTCCGGTCGGCGGGATGCCATCAAAACCTGGTGCCGGGCATGCACCATCGTGCCCGAGTTCATTGGTGAGACGTTTATGGTGCATAACGGAAAGACCTTCCTGCGAGTGCTGGTTACCGAGGATATGGTCGGGCACAAGCTTGGCGAGTTTAGTCCCACCCGAATGTTCCGCGGGCATAGCGGAAGAAAAAGATAGAAGAACACCGAGTAGCTAACCCAACGTCCCGGAAGGTCTTGGGAAGCAAGGATTATTTAAGGATGGCTTGGCGAGCAGTACATAGATTTGCACGAATCAGTCCACGAAAGGTCAAGTTAATGATAGACCTCATCCGCGGACGCGACGTGCAGGATGCTTTGAACGTATTGAAATTCATGCCGCAGCGCGCCGCGGGTATGGTCTCGCAGGTATTGACCAGTGCAGTGGCAAACGCCAACGAAGCTGAAGCCGACGTCGAAAAATTGTACGTGGAAACAGCTAAGGTTGACGAAGGGCCTACGATGAAAAGGTTTCGCCCCAAAGACCGTGGACGGGCGCACCCGATCATGAAACGAACCAGCCACATCACCGTCGTGGTTGAGGAAGAATAGGAAATAAGGCGACTATGGGCCAAAAGGTAAACCCAACTGGATTTCGCACCGGTATAACCATCGGATGGAAAAGCCGCTGGTTCGCGCCGAAGAGCAACTTCGGAGAATTTCTCGTCGAGGACGAGAAAATCCGACGCTTCGTCGACCAGAAACTCAACCGCCAGCCCCCTTATGCGGCCGTCAGCAACGTCGAAATCGATCGGACACGCGAAGAAGTAAAGGTGTCGCTGCGGACCGCCAGGCCCGGGCTTGTTATCGGACCGAAGGGCGCCGAAGTCGAAAAACTCAAAGAGGCAATCGAGGACCTCACCGATCGAAGAGTAAACATCAATATTATCGAAATCAGGAATCCCGATCTCGAAGCCAACCTGGTGGCTGAAGGAATCGCCGAACAGATCAAGCGCCGAGCCAGTTTCCGACGCGTGATCAAGCAGCGCGCAGACGCCTGCATGCAGGCGGGCGCCAAGGGCGTAAAGATAACCATCGGCGGACGGCTTGGTGGAGCGGAAATCGCGAGATCGGAAACCCAGATTCGCGGTTCGATCCCGCTTCATACGCTCGAGGCCGACGTGGACTACGGATTCGCACTGGCGGTTACCACATACGGAAGCGTTGGCGTAAAGGTTTGGATTTTCCGGGGCATGTTTGGTGAAGAAGAAGAGCCTACAGGCAGCCAGCAAGCCGCGATGACCCGCGCAAGGCGCAGATATCAGCAGCGTGAAAGTGGTGGTGGTGGGCGGTCGGCGAAACCACACAGTCCCCGCCGCGAGAAGACAAGCGGCGTTCCGGCAGCGCCGGTCGCGCCGGAGCAGTCGGCTTCGGCTCCTCCACCGGAGACCGGCGCCCCCGAGGCGCCAAAGAGCGAGGCGGTTTCGGATACGCCCGCCAGTGACTCAACCGAGTAAGTAACAGGTGCAGTTATGGCGATGATGCCAAAAAGAATCAAGCATCGAAAGCAGATGCGCGGTAAGATGAATGGGCACGCCACTCGCGGTGAGACCATTGCTTTCGGTGACTGTGGAATACAGAGCCTCGAAGCGCACTGGATAACCGCCAGGCAGCTCGAGGCCGGTAGAGTGGCCGCCACTCACTACCTCCATCGGGAGGGCAAGGTATACATCAGGGTCTTTCCCGACAAGCCCATAAGTTCCAAACCGCTGGAAACGCGAATGGGTAAGGGCAAGGGCGAGACCAAAGACTGGGTCGCGTGCGTCAAGCCCGGGACGGTCCTGTTCGAAATCGGCGGTGTGGACGACGAAACTGCCAAGCAGGCCCTGGTCCGCGTGGCGCACAAAATGCCCGTGCGATGCCGCCTGCTGGTCAGAAGGGCATGACTCCGAAGGTGTCTCGACGATGAAGATAAGCGAAATAAGAGCATTAAGCAGCGAAGAGTTGGACAACGAACTGGATCGCCTGAAGCGACACCTGTTCGACCTGAGGGCCCAGGCCGTTACCGAACGCCTGGAAGACCCGACCATGATCGCCAAGGCCAAGACGGATATCGCAAGGATGCTGACGGTGCAGCGACAGCGCCGCGCGGAGACCGCCGGACAAGATATGTCAGTGATTGAGCAAGAATAAATGAGCGATACAGAAACGACAGACAAGCCGAGAACCCTGACGGGCCGGAAGACCGGCCGGGTCGGAAAGATCAGCGGGAACAAGACCGTCAGCGTTGATGTGGACAACCTGACAAAACACCCACTGTACCACAAGTACGTTCACAAGCGCACGAGGTTGGCGGTTCACGATCCCGAGAATACGGCCGTCGTTGGCGACCTGGTGGAAATCGTCCCTTGTCGTCCGATCAGCAAGAACAAAACATGGCGGTTGGTGAAGATCGTCCGCCGCCACGAAGCTGTATAGCAGGTTTTCGGTAGCAGTAAAGGACTTTACCTGTGATCCAGGCAGAAACAAGGTTGGAAGTAGCCGACAACAGCGGCGCCCAGGTAGTGGGGTGCATACGCGTGCTTGGCGGTTCGACGAGGCGGAAACGCAGTTATAAGCGTCGCACGGCCTCTATTGGTCAGATCGTTATCTGTTCGGTCAAGAAGGCCTCGCCGGGCGGTGATGTGAAGAAGGGCGATATCGTCAGGTGCGTGATCGTGCGAACCGCCCATCCTATTCGCAGAACAGACGGCAGCTACGTCCGCTTCGACAAGAACGCGGTGGTCATAGTCGATGCCGATGGAAACCCGCGAGGAACCCGGATATTCGGGGCCGTCGCGAGAGAACTCAGGGAACTGAACTTCATGAAGATCGTCTCCCTGGCCAATGAGGTAGTGTGATGGCCAGACACGTGGTAAAAGGTGACATGGTCAAGGTTATTGCTGGTGATGACCGCGGTAAGACCGGAGAGGTGATAGCGGTTTATCCTTCCAGGGACAAGGTGCTGGTCCAGGGCGTCAATCGCGTCTACAGGCACCTGCGACCCTCGAGGAAGCACCCCCAGGGCGGGCGAATCCAGAAGGAAATGCCCGTTCACATCTCCAACGTGTTGCCTGTGGACCCCAAGAGCGATCAGGCCACGCGGGTTGGAGTTCGAATCAACGCGGACGGAAGCAAAGAACGAATTGCACGGAAGTCCGGAGAGTCGCTGGGAATTGTGAGAAAGGCTAAGTAGGCCGGGTTCAAAAGATGCAACCACGCTTATTGGAAAAATACCGAAACAATGTTATTCCGGCCCTGACCGAGCGGTTCGGGTATACCAACCGTCTGTCGATTCCGAAGGTCGAGAAGATAGTTGTTTCTATGGGAATGGGTGACGCTCATAGCGAGAAGGCCAAATTGGAAACGGCTACGAAACAACTGTCGATGATCGTCGGACAGAATCCGATTGTCACCAAGGCCAGGATGTCCGTCAGTAACTTCAAGCTCCGCGAAGGTATGAACGTGGGATTGAAAGTCACTCTCAGAGGCGCCAGGATGTACGAGTTCCTCGATCGGATGATCTCGCTGGCCATCCCGAGGGTCAAGGACTTCCGCGGGCTGAACGCATCGAGTTTTGACGGAAGAGGCAACTACAACCTGGGATTCACCGAGCAGTCGGTTTTTCCCGAGATCGATCCGTCCAGTGTGACCTTTACCCAGGGTATGAACGTGGCGATCCAGACCAGCGCAGACAGTGATGAAGAGGCCCGCGAACTGCTGAGTCTTATGGGCATGCCGTTCCGCACGGATTGAGGATGTTGGAGAAGTTTATGGCGACACGCGCACAAATAGCTAAATCAAAACGACCGCCGAAGTTTTCAACGAGGCGGATTAGACGCTGCCAGTTGTGTGGTCGGCCCCGAAGTATCTACAGGAAGTTTCGAATATGCCGGATCTGCCTGAGGAAGCTCGCGCACGACGGTAAGATCCCCGGACTGAAAAAGGCCAGTTGGTAAACAGGAAACAGCGCCGATGAGTTTGTCCGATCCGATAGCCGATATGCTGACACGAATTCGCAACGCACTTGCCGCCAGGCACGACGTGGTTAATGTCCGCGCCTCGAAGGTCTGCCAGGGAGTCTGCCAGGTCCTTAAGGATGAAGGATACATTCTGGATTTCAAACGCGTCGAGGACAATAAGCAGGGTCTGCTGCGAGTGTATTTGAAATATGGCCCGAGAGGCGAAGATGTCGTCACCGACGTGAAGCGCGCCTCCAGACCGGGTCGGCGGGTCTACTCCGGGGTGGATGGTATTCCACGCCCGATGGGCGGACTGGGCATAGCGATTGTCTCGACGTCAAAAGGCGTTCTGAGCGATCGAAAATGTCGAGAACTAAAGGTCGGTGGTGAAGTCCTGTGCACAGTGTGCTGACGAGGTAACAGCAATGTCGCGTATTGGTAAAAAACCTATTCCCATTCCCGACGGTGTCACCGTTACGCTAAATGAGCGAAACGTCTCGGTCGAAGGGCCCAAGGGCAAGCTCTCATGGACCCACCGACCGGAAGTCAGCGTCGAGATAAACCAGGCCGAGAAGGTCATAAACGTCTCACGAGGCGACGATGCTCGTTTCAACCGATCGCTGCACGGACTGACCCGCAGCCTGATCGCCAACATGATCGAAGGCTGCTCCAAGGGCTTTGTCCGCGGTCTGGAAGTATATGGTGTCGGCTACGGAGTGCAGTTGCAGGGCAACAAGTTGACCGTCAACTGCGGGTACAGTCACCCGGTGGTCTTTGAAGTTCCTTCCGGCGTGATCGTTGAAATACAGACTCCTCAGGCCAGAGGTGACACGGACCCGGCCAAGTTTACCGTTTCCGGGCCTGACAAGCAGGCCGTCGGGCAACTGGCGGCGAAAGTCCGTATGGCGCGCAAACCAGAGCCTTACAAGGGCAAGGGTATACGCTATGCCGGAGAGTATGTGCGACGCAAGATTGGAAAGGCTTTTGCCGGAACCGGCGCATAGTTGCAAAGCTGTTGACACTGACCCCCAGTGGGATACGAATCATGAAGGCAATCGAAAAGAAAAACCTTCGGCGAAAGCGGCGAAAACGGCACGTTCGCAAGAGCGTGACGGGAACCTCCGACCGCCCGAGGCTGACGGTTTTCCGGAGCAACAAGAATATTTACGCCCAGATCATAGACGATACGGTCGGGCACACCCTGGTGGCCGCTTCGACCGCCGAGAAGGCTGTCTGCGACGATCCGGTTGACAGGGGAAACCGCAAGGGCGCCAAACTCGTCGGGTTGAATATCGCCGAGAAGGCGACCAAGGCCGGTATCACGAAGGTGGTTTTCGACCGCAACGGTTGTGCGTTTCACGGTCGGGTTAAAGAACTTGCCGAAGCCGCCCGCCAGGGCGGTCTGGAATTTTAAGCAGGAGCATGCGAAGTGGCGTTTGACAGAAGAAGACGAAGAGGCGGAAGGGACGAAGGTCCCAGCGATGGCCTGGAAGAAAATGTCATTCAGATCTATCGCTGCTCGAAGGTCGTAAAAGGCGGCAGGCGGTTCAGCTTTGCCGCCCTGGTGGTCGTCGGCGATCGCCAGGGACGGGTGGGTATGGGTTATGGAAAGGCCAATGAGGTCCCCAATGCGGTCGAAAAGGGCATTACCGAAGCAAAGAAAACAATGGTGTCGATAAACCTCAAAGGACACACGATTCCGCACCAGGTTATCGGGCGCGCCGGCGCCTCCAGCGTTATTATGGTCCCGGCATCCGATGGTACGGGCGTAATTGCCGGTAAGAAGCTTCGCCCCATGCTGGAACTTGCAGGAATACAGAACCTGTTGACCAAGGCTTACGGTTCGACATCACCGAAGAATCTTCTGAAGGCGGCGATGGCCGCTTTGAAAAAGCTGCGCACCGCCGAAATGGTTAGCGCCCTGCGTGGAGTGGAAATAGGATGAAACTCGGTGAAATTCTAAAAGAAGCCGGTCGTGACAAGCGCCGCAAGCGTGTCGGTCGCGGTAACGGTTCGGGTCACGGTAAGACTTGCTGCCGCGGACACAAGGGACGCGGGCAGCGCAGCGGTATTGGAAAGCGCATGGGCTACGAAGGCGGGCAGAACCCCGCCATCGCACGTCTTCCGAAACGCGGGTTCAGCAACGTAAATTTCAGCAAAAATTACCAGATCGTAAACGTAATCGATCTCGATCGTTTTGACGACGATGCGCGAGTCGACGCCAAGGCGATGCAGGAATCCGGACTCGTCGATGACGCCGCCAAACCGATCAAAATCCTCGGTGACGGGGAACTAAAAAAGAAACTTACTGTCGCTGCCTCGAAATTCTCGGCTACTGCCGCGGAAAAGATTTCGCAGGCGGGCGGAACCGTCGAGGTGGTTTGAAGAAACTCGCTATCTCGTGAACTGGAGTTCATGGAAGTTAACTAATGCTTTTTCAAAGGTTTAGACTTCTTGTTGGGTTGGTTGTGGCCGTGGCAGGCCTATGGTTAATAGCCGGAGGTCTGTCCGAAGCGTTTTCGAGTCCAGGTGGCGGCGCCGCCAGCGGTATCGTTCTGGGCGGTATCGTGCAGGCGGTCATTGGACTGCTGATCGTCGGCGCGTATGTCTGGGCGCTGTGGACCGAATCGCGCGTCAAGACCGTAATGGAAAATATATTCTCCATTCCCGAACTGCTCAAAAAACTGGCCTTTACTCTCGGCCTGCTCTGTATTTACCGAATAGGTTTCCATGTGCCTCTTGCCGGTCTGGACCAGAGTGCAATGCAGGTCTGGGGCGAGGATAAGGGTAACGTGTTTTCCCAGGCGCTCGCACAGGCCAGTATGCTTACAGGCGGCAGCTTCCAGAGGTCCAGCCTCTTCGGCCTGGGCATCATGCCGTACATATCCGCGTCGATTATCTTCCAACTGCTGGTCACGGTGGTTCCGTCCCTGGAGAAACTCCGCAAGGAAGGGCCCGCCGGACAGAAGAAGATACAGGAATACACCCGATACGCCACCGTCGCCCTCTGCATCATTCAGTCTGTCTTCTGGATGATGACGATGCGAGGCAGCGGGTTGCTCTATCCCAAGTATCAGGATTCGACAATGGTTTTCCTGATGGGCGTTGTTGGCTTGACGGGAGGAACCATTTTCCTGATGTGGCTTGGAGAGCAGATCGACGAGTACGGTATAGGTAACGGTATAAGTCTGATCATCATGGCCGGTATCGTCGTGCGCCTTCCTACCGCGGTGGGCAAGCTCTACAATATGACAGACGCGAGCCTTACAGGCGGTGTGGGGGGGCAGGTGGGCCTGTTGCAGGTTGCATTTGTGGTCCTGTCGTTCGTGTTCGTGGTGGCCGGTTCGGTCCTGATAACGCAGGGCCAGCGGCGCATTCCCGTTCAGCAGGCAAAGCAGGTGCGCGGGCGGAGGATGACCGCCGGCGGGAGGCATTTTGTCCCGCTGCGGGTCAATCACGGTGGCGTCATGCCGATCATCTTCGCCAGTTCGCTGATGATCTTTCCCAACATGCTGTTCGGTTGGATGGGCAGGTCGTGGAACAACGGTTTCACACGCACGATGGCTGAAGCATTCCAGATGACCAGTTACACTTATACTGTTGTCTATGTCGCGATGATATTCTTCTTCGCGTTTTTCTGGACTACCGTCCAGTTCCGCCCGAAAGAGATGGCCGATCAGCTTCGAGACCACGGAAGTTTTATTCCGGGCCTGCGTCCGGGGAGGCGAACGGCTGAATATCTCGAAAAGGTCATGGGTCGCATTACGTATTGCGGTGCGGCGTTCCTGGCGGTTATCGCGGTGATACCCATGGTGATCGCCACGCTGGCGCATATTCCTTACGACGTATCATCCTTCCTGGGCGGTACCGGACTGCTGATTCTGGTATCGGTCGCGCTGGACCTGGTTCAGCGCATCGAAGCGAACCTGGTGATGAGAAACTACGACGGCTTCCTTGGTGGAAGTTCGCGGATTAAAGGAGCATACGGTTGAGAATTGTGTTGATGGGACCGCCCGGAGCGGGAAAGGGTACGCAGGCCGAACGGCTGGTCAGGGAATTCGGAATGAAACACCTGTCCAGCGGTGATATCTTCCGTGCGGAAAAGGATTCCGACTCCAAACTGGGCGCGAGGCTGGCGAGTTATATGGATGCCGGCGAACTTGTGCCCGACGACGTTGTCGTCGAGATGATGACCAAGGCCATCACCCGGGTCGATGGCGGTCTGATGCTGGACGGGTTCCCTCGCACCGTTGCCCAGGCCGAAGCGCTCGACAAACAGCTTGCCGCCGCGGGGCGACCGCTGGATGCGGTTGTGGTGATGACTGCTGACGATGACATTATAGTAAAGCGTATTGCCGGAAGGCGCACCTGCCCGGTCTGCGGGCGAGGGTATCACGTTGCCTTCATGCCGCCAAAACGCCCGGGCTACTGTGACGATTGCGACGGCGCCGAACTGACGCAGCGAAGTGACGACTGCGAAGAAACCGTTCGCCAGCGACTCGAGGCCTACAGGGCCCAGACTGAAGCGGTGATCGAGTACTATCGAAATTGCGATTCGCTGAATATCGTGGATGTAGACGGAAATCTGGATGCCGAGGTGGTCTCGGTTGAAGTTATAAAGGCCCTGGCGTCTATCGAGGCGCAGACGAAGAAGGTCCACTCACGTGGCGATCAGGCTTAAAAGTCCCGAGCAGATTGAACGTATGCGAAAGGCCGGACGCATCGTTCGCCTTGTGCTGGACCGCCTGGGTGATATGATCGCCCCGGGAATTACAACAGAAGAACTAAACGCCGAAGCCGAAAGGCTCTGCTGCACCAACGGTGGTAAGTGCCTGTTTAAGGGCGTACCGGGCCGAGGGAACGCCGGACCGTTTCCCGGCGTCGTCTGTGTGTCGCTCAACGAAGAGGTTGTTCACGGAATACCGTCGTCAAGGCGTATTTGCGAAGGCGATATTGTCAGTGTCGATTTCGGCGTGGAACTAGACGGGTGGTGCGGTGATGCGGCAGAAACTTATATTGTCAATCAGGTTCCCGATAATGTGTGCCGCCTCGTCGAGGTCACGAGGAATTCGCTGGCGATGGCCGTCGCAATGTGCGCGCCGGGCCTGAAGTGGTCCAGCATTGCTGAGGCGATGCAGGGTTACGTCGAGTCCGAAGGCTTCTCGGTTGTCCGAGAGTTCGTCGGGCACGGTATCGGTTCGGAAATGCACGAGGACCCGAAGGTCCCGAACTTTGTCTCGCCGGAACTCCGGAGGTATGACATTCGTTTGGAACCAGGACTGGTCATCGCGGTCGAACCGATGGTTAATCTCGGATCTGCGGACGTCAAGTGCGCCCCGGACGGGTGGACGGTCGTAACGCGCGACTCGATGGCTTCGGCGCACTTTGAAAATACAATAGCGATAACGCCCGACGGGGCGACAGTGCTTACAGACGGAAGTTAAGTATTGTCGTTTCTTCGGATGCAGATGCATCTGAAGGGACGACAAGGGACGGATAGAACGATGAAAGTTCGTGCATCAGTAAAAAGAATTTGCGAAAAATGCAAGATCATCCGGCGCAAGGGCGTCGTGCGAGTGATCTGCGATAACCCGAAACACAAACAGCGCCAGGGATAACCACCCAGATGGCGCCGGGTGTAAGGAGATAAACATGCCGCGTGTGGCAGGTGTTGATATTCCAAACGACAAAGCTACGGTGTATGCTTTGCGGTATATTTACGGGGTAGGCCCGAAGTCCGCTGAGATAATCTGCGAGAAGACCGGGATTGATCCGGTCACCCCGGCCAAGGAACTCAACGAGGAACAGCTCTCGAAAATCGCGGGCATCCTGGAACAGGACTTTATTATTGAAGGTCAGTTGCGCAGGCAGGTGCAGCAGAATGTGGCGAGATTGCGAGACATCGCCTGCTATCGCGGTCTGAGGCATCGCCGCGGTCTGCCCGTCCGGGGACAGCGCACAAAAACCAACGCGAGAACGAGAAAAGGTCCGCGAAAGACCGTCGCCGGTAAAAAGTCGGTCAAGGAGATGCGGTAGGCCATGGCCAAGAGCAAGAAACAACGCAGAGGCGTCATGAAGGGCATAGCCCATATACGCGCCAGCTACAACAATACGCAGATCACTATTACCGATGTGAATGGCGATGTGCTTTGCTCGGCGTCTGCCGGTACGATCGGATTCAAGGGAAGCAGAAAGTCCACGCCCTTTGCCGCTCAGCGGGCGGCTGAAACCGCCGCGCAGGGCGCCAGGAAAATGGGCATGATGGAAGTCGAAGTGCTCGTAAAGGGCCCCGGCAGCGGGCGGGAAAGTGCTATTCGGGCACTTGAGGCTTCCGGGATCAAGATTACTTCGATAGAAGACGTCACCCCGATTCCGCATAACGGATGCAGACCGAGAAAGAAACGGCGAGTATAAACTCGACGGAAAGACAGATAACAGATAATAGTTCGACTACTGGAGCGATAGATAAATGGGACGCCATACAGGTCCGACAGACAAACTAAGCCGCCGGGAAGGCATCAACCTGATGCTGAAAGGCGCCCGCAGCGAAAGCGGTAAGATCGAACGGCGAATGGTCCCACCGGGCATGCATTCATGGCGCCGCGGAAGGGGCAGCGAATATCGCCTGCGACTGAGGGAAACCCAGAAAGTCAAGCGGTACTACGGTATTCGAGACAGGCAGTTCATGAACCTTTATCGCCAGGCCAGCCGCACCAAAGGCGATACCGGCGCCGCACTTTTGAGTCTCCTGGAACGAAGGCTCGACAACGTTATCCACAAGCTCGGTATGGCGCCGTCCAGGCCCGCCGCTCGACAGGTAATCGCCCACGGGCATGTTTACATCAACGACAGAAGAGTCAATATCTCCAGTTACAGAGTGCGGGTCGGCGATAAGATCACCGTTAAACCGTCCGATAAGTCCCAGGCCCTGATCCGGGCCAATCTGGATGAACTTGGCGAACCGCGAGTTCAGAACTGGTTGCAACTCGACCAGGCAAAGCTCGCCGGTGAAATCCTCGCCGTACCGTCGAAAGATGATGTGATGATTCCGGTAGAAGTTAACCTAGTAGTAGAATTCTGTAGCCGATAGTTCCCTGAGTCGGGAAGAGTAATCGAAATCAATAATCCTTCTTGCGATCCGAATGGACGGGAGCATAGGCAATGCGAATCAGGTGGCGCGGTCTAGAATTACCAACACGGGTTGTTAACGATCAAGACGTTTCGACTCCAACGTACGGCCGGTTTTCCGTCGAACCTTTCGAACGGGGATTCGGAACCACGGTCGGAAATGCGCTCAGGAGAATACTGCTCAGCAGCCTCCAGGGCGCCGCTGTAACCAGCATAAAAATCCAGGGCGCGGACCACGAATTCATGTCTCTGCCCGGCGTGATGGAAGATGTCACCGACATCGTCCTGAACGTGAAGCAGATCGTGGTCAAATCCCATGCCGACACGCCCAAGACAATGCGACTTCACAGCGAGGTCAAGGGCGCAGTCACCGCGGAGATGACCGAGGCCGACCCCGCCATCGAAATCATCAATCCGGAACTGGTGATAGCGACACTCACAGACGACGTGAAGTTCGACATGGAAATGGTCGTCCAGGGTGGAAGGGGCTACGTGACCGGTGAGGAAATGTACGATCCAGACGCCGATCAGGAACTCGGGCGGATCTATATCGACGCGTCCTATTCGCCCGTCACCAGGGTGCGATATCGAACCGAAGATACACGCGTCGGGCAGCGAACCAACTACGACCGACTGCTTCTGGAAATCTGGACCAACGGTACCATTACACCCGAAATGGCGCTCGTGGAGGCCGCCAAGATCTTCAGAAAACACCTGAACCCGTTCGTGCAGTATTTCGAACTCGGCGAACAGATTGTCGAGGCCGCACCGAGCGACGATTACGAAGAGATCGATTCGGAACTGCTCAGGAAACTTTCAATGAGCGTTCACGAACTGGAACTGGGCGTGCGAAGCAACAACTGCCTCGAGGCGGGAAACATCCAGACCGTCGGGCAACTGGTCAATTGCCCCGAAACAGAACTATTGCAGATCCGCAGCTTCGGTAAAACTTCACTGAGAGAAGTTAAACGAAAGCTGCAGGACATGGGCCTGTCGCTCGGTATGAATGTGTCTCTGCCTGACGTCAAAAGCGACATCGAAGAGCAGACGCCCGAGTAAGTCAGACAGCGGACGAGAGGATTTCCACCGATGCGTCATCGACAAGCAACCAAACACTTTAACCGAACGTCAAAGCACCGTACGGCGATGCGGCGCAATATGGCGACCGCACTGATACAGCACGGCTCGATCCGCACGACAGAGGCAAAGGCCAAGTACCTCCGGCGGTTCATCGAAAAACTGATCACCGTCGCAAAGAAGGGCACACTGCACGCACGCAGGCAGGTAATATCTCGCCTGCAGGACCGCGACCTGTATACTTACGACGCCAAAAATGATGACTACGAACTGGAAGACCAGACAGCCGTCCAGAAACTCTTCGACGTCATCGCGCCCAGGTACGCCGACAGGCCCGGAGGCTACACCAGGATAATCCACCTCGCCGAACGCCGTATCGGCGATGCCGGAAAGCAGGTGATCCTCCAGTTGATCGAGGACGGACCCTCACGAGAGGGAACGGGCGGTAACAGCAGGCGAAGCGCGCGTGCAGCCAAGCGCATCGAAGCGGCCAAGGGTATCGAAGACAAGACAAAGGCCGCAGCAAAAGACCAGGAGTCTGTCGAAAAAGCCCCCGCCGAAGAAGCCCCCGCTGAAGAAACCCCCGCTGAAGAAACCCCCACCGATGAGGCACCCGCCGAAGAGACCCCCGCCGAAGAAGCTCCCGGTGATGAGGAAGTGCCTGCTGATGGTGAAGGTCAGGAAGACAAGGGCTGATCTGATCGCGATATCGCAGCGATTGCATCGGCGTTCAAACGCAAAGTATAATTAACAAAAGCCCACAGATAGCTATCTGTGGGCTTTTTAAAACAAACGAGAGGTGCTTTTTCATGTGTGTGCGTATGAACTCTCTGGCGAAAACCGGTGCGATCCTTCTGGCGGTAACCGTTCTTTTTTGCGCAGCGACTTTCTCTTCGGCACCTAAGAAAACCAAGAAAAAACCCGCGGCGCCGAAAAAGGATGATCCGCAGCACATCCTGGATCGCCTGCCAAAAGGCACGATCATCGAGCGGGACATCGTGTACGCCACAAATGGCGACCGCAAGATGCTGCTGGACGTCTATCGTCCCAAGTCGGACAAACCGCTGCCGCTGGTAATCTGGATTCACGGCGGGGCGTGGGACTGGGGTTCGAAAGACCGCTCCAATCCCATAGTCGAAATGGTGGGGCGGGGTTATGCGGTTTCGGGGATCAATTACACCAAGTCTCGCGAGGAGATCTTCCCGGCCGTCATTAACGACTGTCGCGCCGCGGTGAGTTTTCTGCGTTTCAATGCGAAGCGATTCAATCTTGACCCGAATCGTTTTGGCGCCGCGGGCGAGTCGGCCGGCGGTCACCTGACTGCGCTGCTTGCGACGGTCGGCGATACGAAGGAATTCATTAAGCACCCCATCACGAAGAAGGCGTCGTCGGCTATCCAGGCCGCGAGCCCCTGGTCCGGACCGACCGATTTCCTGAAGCTTAACGACTTCAAATGCACCCAGAACTATGCCAATAAGCGTTCGGCCCCGTCGCGCCTCCTCGGGGCGTCGATCAAGGCAGTCCCCGAAAAGTGCAGGCAGGCCAACCCGATAACCTACATCAGCACCGGCGACCCGCCGTGCTTCATCGTCCACGGCGACAAGGATTTTTGCGTACCCCTCAACCAGAGCGAGCTGCTCCACGCGGCGCTCAAAAAAGCAGGCGTCCCCTCGACCCTCTACATCCCCAAAGGCGGGAATCACGGTTTCTCGAAAGGCCAAACGCCCAGGAAAGAGATCGTGGAAAAGGTCATGGAGTTCTTCGATTCGCAGTTTAAGAAGGACGTCAAGAAGGAGGCTTCTTGACGTGGCAGTTGGCAACGTCAACGACAACGGTTGTTTGGCGCGATCCGGACGGATTCATCTTTACCGCACTGGCTCGGGCCGCTTCTGACCCTTTGGTCATTCCGCATCGTTCGGGTACGGTCTGTGTTTCCCAGAGGTTCCGGTTCATTGAGTCTATTCGCGGCAGCGTTGATACCCTATATCCATATTCGATGAGTTACATGATCCGTACGAAGACGGAGCGGCCGATTGTCAAGAGTGAGCAGGCGATCGAGCAGATCAACGAGGCATTCTCAACCAGACCAAAAGCGCCAGGCAGCGGAGGGGTCGCGGTGGTCGAATGATCTAAAGTGTGTCCAGGCAATAAATTACGGGCATGCGATCGATTGTGACATACCTGTGACATACCTGTGACATATGTCAGCAGCGGGGCAAGTGGAAACCGGGGGGCTGAGATTGCCATAAAACTTGTGCAATTAACCTGTTACGTCAGCATGGCAAGTCGGGCGCGAGCATTTGGGGATTGAGAATCAGGTTCACAGTTCCCTCGCATGTGACATCGGCGCCGGTGACGGCAATTCCGGATAGATTGTGTAAGATAGATGTATAACTGTTGATTGAGCGGTATGATAGGGGTGTTGAGCGTGCCTTGCGCGATGCGAGTATCCGTCAGGCGGCGAGGAGGTTTGTCTGGAAACTGTGAACCATTTGTGACAACGTGACCTGCCGGTTTCCGATTGACCCAGGCGATCTCTCCAGTTACGGTATATGGTGGTATTTTCGGTTCCCTTGGAAGGCGGCGCCATTGGT
>Ga0180435_10003616_pt1 | contig 15399 bp, 14 predicted proteins | sample SS_ome_3_FD_132467 | JGI IMG/M metagenome (GOLD analysis project Ga0180435, IMG submission 132467) | Hypersaline lake sediment archaeal communities from the Salton Sea, California, USA - SS_3_S_1 metaG | ecosystem: Environmental > Aquatic > Non-marine Saline and Alkaline > Hypersaline >... | reverse complement strand
GTCTGGCGTCATGTAAAAAGAAATCCGAAGTCAGGGAAATTGCAGTGGTACATGGTGGTTTCCTCAAGACTTCGGATTTCGATCTGGGCATAGGACTTCCGAAGTCTTCAGGAAGTGATTTTCTGAGAGCTGTCCTTATCCTGACTTCGGAAGTCTGGTGTCATGTAAAAAGAAATCAGAAGTCAGGGAAATTGCAGTGGTACATGGTGGTTTCCTCAAGACTTCGGATTTCGACCTGGGCATAGGACTTCCGAAGTCTTGAGGAAGTGATTTTCTAAGAACTGTCCGTTTCCTGACTTCGGAAGTCTGGCGTCATCTAAAAAGAAATCCGAAGTTAGATAGATTCCAGAGCGACAAGACGCTCCCCTGAAAACTTCGGATTTCGATCTGGGTTGTGCACTTCCCTGAAAACTTCGGATTTGATAGAGGTTTTCCCTTGAAAATTGATAGTTCCTGATAGTTTCTCACCTGTATACTGAGACCGATTGACAAGGAACAGCAAATTATTGAGGAGATTATGAACGAATGGATATTCCACGCCATTGGAGATTGAATAAACAAAGATATGCCCTGACTGGCGAGATCTGTCCGCATTGCAGTGCAAAGATCTTTCCGCCCAGGGATGTGTGCCCGGAATGCGGTGATGAAGCCAAAACTGAATTTGAATTCAGTGGTAAAGGGGAAATCTATTCATTCACGGATATCTACAACGCCCCTGAAGGTTTCGAAGAAACCATTCCTTATACGGTTGCCTTGATCAAATTGGATGAGGGTCCCGTAGTTACTGCCCAACTTACTGATATTGGGGATCAGAAAGTGGAAATTGGCATGCCGGTGGAAATGATCACACGGAAATTGCGTTCTGATGGTGATGAACGAGGGTTGCTGGTTTACGGATATAAATTCCGCCCCCAGGTCGCTGCCTGAGAGATAAGAAAACCCGTTCAAACTGAACGGGTTTTGTGTTTAAGAGAGAGGAGACGGTTTCCTTGAAAGAAACCGTCTCCTGGCTTGTTTAAGGAATTATATATGTATCATGGACCTCGCCGTCTGGATCGATCAGTGTAACCGTTTCTCCGGGTTCCCAGATCGGATCGGATAGATCCAGGAATAACTCGATCGGGTTGCTGTCCCCCTCTTTGGTGTAGATATTCACTGCTCCCTGTCCGTGCAGATCAAGGCTGGCCACGCCGGATTGTTCCAGGATATCGTACTGGTGATTGTTCTCATCCTTGATCGACCAACCTTGCAGGGAAATCGTATCCTCCGGTTCACTTCCAGGGCGGTCAAGCCGGACATATTCTGTCGCTAAATTTCCAACTCCACCAACTTCGCCTATTACGATCAGCAGGTTCTCGGAGGCAGATGGTTCATTGGGAGACAGAGCTGTTGTGCTGACTTCAGCAGGAAGATCGCTGGCGTCAAAGAGCACATTCTTCAATTTTGTGTTCTCCCATAAGTAGAGGACAGCAATAATTGTGATTGCTGAAACAATAATATTGAGAACGACATAAAATAACAGCTTTTTCGCCTGATTCATGGGGAAAATCGCCTTTGGTATAATGGTCTGAGTTGTACTCCATCATAGCATAATATCTGTTTTACGACATCATTTTTTTACCTCATGATCGTACTTGAAAACCAATGCCATACTTGATTGACGGACATAATTTGATTCCCTATATCCCGGGCCTTTCTTTGAGCGATATGGATGATGAGATCGCATTGATCAAGGTCCTCCAGGGTTTTGCCAGCCAGTATAAGACCAGAGTAGAAGTCTATTTTGACCAGGCACCAGCAGCCAGGGCAGGCACCCAATCCTTTGGATCAGTCAAGGCACATTTTGTGCGTCAGGATACCACTGCGGACAAAGCCATAATGAAAAGGCTGGAAAGGATGGGGAAAAATTCAAAAAACTGGACGGTTGTCACTTCTGATCGGGAAATCCTGGTAGAAGCTAAAAGCGCACACAGTACAATCATAAAATCAGCAGAATTTTCAGCACTGTTGAAATCAATGAAATCCATGGATAATAGCGGTTCGGAGAAAGGGGATTCCCCTGAAATCTCAGGTAGAGAAGTGGATTATTGGCTGGATCAATTTAAAAGCAGTGATAAATAAGGAAAATCCATGAAATTTCTTGCGGTTGATATAGGCACTGGCACTCAGGATATTTACCTTTTTCAATCCGGTTTAGCTATAGAGAATGGGTTCAAACTGGTCGTTCCTTCTCCCACCATGCTGGTTTTTCGCAGGATCAAGGAAGCCACCAAAAAGGGGCAAGATCTGGTGTTAGATGGCTTGATAATGGGAGGTGGGCCCAGCCATTGGGCTGCCCGGGATCACGTCAGCGCAGGATACAAACTGTACGCAACTCCTGCTGCAGCGAGAACCTTCGATGATGATCTGGATGCTGTAAAAGCCAGTGGGGTTGAGATCATCTCAGAGGATGAGGCGGCAGTCCTGCCTTCTGATGTCCAGCGAATCACTCTCAAGGATTTTGATTTTGAAGCGATCTCCAATGCGCTGAAGGAATTTGATGTCTCGTTGACAGATCTGGATGGAGCGGCAGTGGCTGTGTTTGATCATGGGGCTGCCCCGCCTGGATATTCTGACCGGCAATTCCGTTTCGATTATCTCGCTGAACGATTGGATCCCCAACAGGGTCCATCATTACTGAGCAATCTGGCTTTCCAGCGGGGAGAGATTCCCCCCAAAATGACCAGACTGCAGGCAGTAGAAGATTCAGCCCGGGATCTGGACGCCCCTCTGCTGGTAATGGACACTGCTCCGGCAGCGGTTCTGGGAGCATCTCTGGACCCGGTGGTTGGGGAAAGGGAGCAGATCATGGCGGCCAATGTGGGCAACTTCCACACGCTTGCCTTCCGGTTGAAGGATAAACAGGTTGAGGGAGTGTTTGAGCATCACACCGGATTGGTCGATAGAGATAAATTGGATCGATTGTTAACAGACTTTGCGGCTGGAACGCTCAGACATAAGGACGTTTTTGCTGACCATGGTCACGGGGCCTTGATCTACGCTCAAGAACCTTTCCGTCTTGGGGAAGGGGAATTCGATGTTGTCATCACCGGGCCGCGGCGCAATCTCCTGCGCGAATCCACCCTGAGGAGTTACTTTGCAGCACCCTTTGGAGATATGATGCTCACAGGCTGTTTTGGCCTTCTGGCCGCTGCCGCTGATAATCTTCCTGTGATTGGTGGAGAGATCCGGGATTCCCTCTATCCTAAGGCAAGTTCGGATTCTGGAAAACCGCCCTGGGAATTAAACTGATCTACCCGAACAGGTCCCTGGTATTTCCAACACAATCATTCGAGCCTAATACGGTCAAATGATCCCCAATACGTAAGATCGTATCTCCGCGGGGGACGATCAGCTCTCCTTTTTTCCTGACAGCAACTACCAGGAGGTCTCCTGGGAAATCAATCTCTTTCAGAGGACGATCGAGATAAGCCGGGTTGCGGATGGCGATCTCACAGAGGTCCCTGGAATCATCCGTCCGGGTCAGCAGTTCATACATCGATGGGTTGCGGATGATCAGGCCAAGCAGAACAGCCTGATCTGTGGCGGGATTCAGCGGGGTTACCCCAATTTTTTCGAAGCGAGGGATCTCACCAGGAGCAGTTAAGCGTGCCACAACATGATCGATCCCATATGTTGTCCTGGCTCGTTCGCAGATTCTATAATTCTTTTCAACATCGCTGAAAACGCATACCAACCGATTTGTTTTATTGAGAAGCTCTTCAGTGGCAGGATCGAATCTGTCGGTTGCCGCCTGGAGGGATTCAAGGCCGCTGCGGGAAGCGCGTTCTATCCGGGAAGGATCCTCGTCGATGATAACCACCTGATCACCGTGGCTCTGGACATGCAGCGCTACCTGGAAGCCGAGAGGCCCGGCGCCCATGACCACGATGGGCGGTTCATCTTCCAGCTCAGCCCGCGGGATCAGTTTCACGAATATAGGCGGACCGATCACCACCGTGATGATGGCTACCAGGATGATAGCCGCGTTAAAAGACTCGCTGATCACACCAATGCGCATACCTATTGCAGAAGCGGCGATGATCAAAGACAGGCGGCTGGAAAGTAATGTGCCAGCAGCCAGGGTTTGTTTCCAGGTGAAGTTGCTTTTAAAAACGAGCGCGGGGAGCAATTTAACCGCAGCTGCAGATACGAGCAGGAAGGGGACCAGGAGCAAGGCGTTGGATGAACCGATCAGGGAAGACAGATTGAAATCCACTCCAACCATAATGAAAAAGATCGGGATGAAAAAACCGTACCCGATCGCGTCCAGCTGGTGGACCAATTCGGTATCTTCCGGTCGTTTCAGCAGGGAAATGATCGCCCCGGCCAGAAAAGCACCCAGAATGATCTCTGTGCCAAGCATCTCGGCCAGGGCGACAAAGATGAGCATCATTGTGAAAGCGGCCCGGACCTTGATCTGGGAAGTGGCGGAGCTGAGCTCCTCTAATATCCGCCTGACACCTTTGATGCGGTTGAAGAAGAAGCCGCCGAAATAATACATCAAGAGAAAAGCCACGAAAAGCAAGCCGATCAGCAGGATATCGAGAGTCAGGCCGTGCGAGAGGGCCGCTACTACAACGGTGATCAAGAGCATGGTCACAAAATCAGCGATCAGGGCAGCGATCAGGAGAGTCTGGCCGTACCTCCCACTGCTGAGACCCTGCTCCTTGAGGACAGGAACGACAACACCCAGGGAGGTCGTGGACAGGATCAGGGCGATCATCCAGGGGCTGGAGGCTAACCCGGCCCGCGTGAATACAAATCCAATGATGGTCGAGAGCCCCAGCGTCAAGGTAAAAGATAGTGCTGCCATCCGGATAGGACTGGCAGGCTGATTTTTGCTCTTTGGCTTTTTTGTGAACAAGCCCAGACTGGAAAAATCGATTTCCATTCCTGACAGGAACATCAGGAAGACAAAACCTAGCTCAGCCAGTAGATCCAAGAAAACTTCATGGTGTTGGACCCAGCCAAAGCCGCTTCTACCAATAATAATGCCAGCGATGATCTCGCCTACAACAATTGGCAGGCGCAGCTTCCTGAAACGAGAGAGCGCAATAGGCACAAGAAATGCCAGGAAAATGACTATTAATAATGGTAGAAAGGAGAGTGTTTCTTCCATAGGGATCCTTCTGTATCTGTTCTATTTGTTGGTGTTCACTGCCTTCATGACCGGGATAAGAGATCGGATGTTGATTGCATTAGCGACCGGTTAGCTGAGACCGGTCTGTCCCTGTCGATTACGGGGCAATGAACCAGCCGGGAGCTAAGGACCCCTGAGGGCGCGAACTTGCTCAGCGGCGTGATAGGATGAGCGTACCAGGGGGGCGCTTTCGACCCATTTGAAACCAATTTCCAAGCCGTAATTTTTTAATACCTCAAATTCTTCAGGGGGATAAAACCTGTCCACAGCCAAATGATTCCTGGAGGGCTGGAGGTACTGCCCGATAGTAAGAATATCTACATCCCAACTGAGGATATCCTGCATGGTTTCTTTGATCTCTTCCATTGATTCGCCCAACCCGACCATTAATCCTGATTTTGTAATGGTATTGGGGTCGAGTTTCTTGGCATTGACCAGTGTTGATCGTGAGGCCTGATAGGAACTCTGTGGTTGGATCGTTTTGAAGAGCTCTGGAATGGTCTCAAGGTTGTGGTTTAGTATATCTGGGCCGGCATCCATAACGATCTTTAAAGCCTCGAGACTGCCTTTGAAATCAGGGATGAGGACTTCTACAGAGCATCCAGGATGCAGCTGGCGGATGCGGCGGATCAGCATGGCGAAGATAGGCGCTCCACCATCGCGCCGTTCATCCCGGTTGACGCTGGTGATCACAGCGTGCTCGAGGTTCATGGCCTTGATAGATTGAGCGACCCGTTCAGGCTCATCCCAATCCAAAGCCTCTGGTTTGCCGTGTTTGACATCACAGAATTTGCAGGCCCGGGTACAGACATCTCCTAATAATAAGAAAGTGGCAGTTCCATCTCCCCAGCATTCTCCCCGATTAGGGCAGAGTGCTTCCTGGCAGACAGTATGAATGGCCTGATCGTGCATTAAGGCGTCTACCTCATGATAGGCGCGGTTGTTATTGAATTTTACCCGCAGCCAGGGAGGCAGCCTTTTGTGTTCGCTCTTTTCCTGAGAGGTTATTCGATCTCGAGTTGGATTGGTTGGCATAGTGATTATCTACTCTAATTTTGAGGTGCAGTTTGGGCAGCGCGTGGCCTGGACAGGAATGGCGGTGAAGCAGAAAGGGCAGTCCTTAGATGTGGGAGCTTCTTTTACCTGATCTTCCTCATTCTCATGTTGAAGGCGGTTGATGGCCCTGATGAGAATGAACATCGCAACTGCAACGATCAGAAAGCTAATGATGGCATTGATGAACAGGCCGTAATTGACAGTGACAGCGCCTGCGGCCTGGGCATCAGCCAATGCGGAATAGGGGCCGAGAGGCGTTCCGGGCTTGACTGTGAGGTAGAAATTTTCAAAATCAACCCCGCCCAGGAGCCAGCCGATAGGCGGCATGAGAATATCATTGACCAGGGAATTGACAATCGTGCTGAATGAAGCGCCAATGATGATGCCGACAGCCATGTCGAGCACGTTTCCGCGCAATGCAAAATCTTTAAATTCCTTTAACATACATCCTCCAGAATGAATTTCCTTGTTGAAATGCAGTCCCCATTATAACAAACAGGTCCTGAGGGGGAATATGCATTCTCTTAGAACTAGATTTCCTCCATTTTTCACGGCTTTACATTTATGAAGGGTTTGTGTTTTGAGGTTAAGACGGAGTTCTTAGAATGTTATAATCTACCTAATCACCACCTGTTGGGATTTTCATACATAAGAGAGGCGAAATGAAAAGAGTACCGCTAGCCTTTTCGATCATTATTGTATTGTCCATCTGTTTTTCAGCCTGTATTCCTTTGACACAGACTCCTGCCAACCAGCAGGTTTCCGAGGCATATATCAAGACAGCTGTTGCCTCAACGCTGGCTGCAGAGCGAGCCAAGGAAGCGGGTGCAAGTCTGTCCTTTACAGCAACTCCTGAAGGAACTCCAGGGCCAGATGAAACTGAAGTTATTGGAGAAGATGAAGGAACTCAAGAAGGGGAGATCGAAGAGGAATCGGCTGATGATGCTCAGCCCACTCCTGAAAATCCCTGGATGCTGCAAACCTGGTGCGCGGAAAACGAACAGGATTGTGTAAAATATGATCTCCAAAACAGGACTGACGATTGGCTCCAGATTGAGCTGAAGGAATCTGAGACAGGTGTAACCGGATTCTTTTCTGTCCGCAAGCGATCGATCAGACAGATTACCCTGATTCCGGGGAAATATAATGTTAAATATACCTGGTGGTGTGATGGTGAACCGAGTTCTTTGAGTCTTGTAAAGTCACTGGGATCATGGATTGATGTCTTTAAATGCCCTCAGGGTTTCTATCAGAAACTGAACAAACAGTAAAGCCAGATCATTCGCGACACCATAAATGATCCTGGTCACCTGGACGGGATATCTTTCAAAAATGAGTGAGGTATATATAAATGAGATCAAATCGTAGCAAGGAGATGATCCAATGAAGAAAATTCTGCTTGGTTTTGCCCTTCTTTTCCTGGTTGGATGTTCAGCTGCTCCTGCGGAGCAGGCGGCTCCAGCATCTGATTCCTCAGACATGGCATCCATGCTGTCCGAAAAGGACGATGCCATCGCTGTTTTGGAATACGAGGTTGAGAATCTGACAGGACAAGTGGATGAGCTGCAGCTGGAAAATGCGGCTCTGCTGGCTGCAAGTGAAGGAGAATCCGATGAGGGCCAGCCTTCGAGCTTTATGTGTGAAAACACGATCGAAAATGTGCGCTACGATACGCCGGTGGGAACGATTGCAATCCTTGAGGGCTGGTTTGCAACCCGGGATTTTGTACAGAGTATGGATGGAACCTATTCCACACAGTTCTGGACCGGTGTTAATTCCCGAATTCATACAATTCGTTATACTGCTGCTGAAGATGGGCTTTCCACAACGGCGAATTTCTTGATCATGTTTGAGGAAGCAGGCTGGCAGCCGGGAATAATGTACCTGGATAATTCCTGCTGGCTGGATTATCCTTACTAGCCCGGATTTGACTGATAAAGTTCTGTTTGATATAATCGGGACGCTCTGCAGTTAAGAGCGTCCCTGTTAGCGGGTGTGGCCAAGTGGTAAGGCATCAGCCTTCCAAGCTGACATTCACGGGTTCGAATCCCGTCACCCGCTCTGAAGCCCCGGTTGGAGGAAACTCTGCCGGTCAGCGGGCCCGTAGCTCAGCGGTCAGAGCGAGCGGCTCATAACCGCCAGGTCGCAGGTTCGAATCCTGCCGGGCCCACCTCGTGGATGAAGGGTGCTTGTGTTAAACACAGGTGCTCTTTTTTTGTTTAAGGCATGGTGGAAAGGAGAATGTAAATCGTGGTTTCGTAAGTTGTAAGTCGATTATGCGACAGTTTGATTTGCTGGATCATTCATATCTCTGGCCCTGAATTGCCTCACACTTCACACCTTACACCTTACACCTTACAACTCATATCCCCGGATCGACTTACGGCTTACGACTAACGTTCTTTCCCCTCCAGCCTACCAGAATCGTAAAGAACAGGTCTTTTCTTATCCAGAATAGACCAGTTCTGTTTTTGTATATTGTCTCATTTAGATTCGTTGAAGATTGCATTATTGATTCAAAATTTAAATGTGTTATTATCAAATTATCCCTTTAGCTAAATAATTACAAATCAGTAACACGAATTCAACAATGTCCTGAATCCCAGACTTTGTTTTATTGGTTGTTCCCTCATTGGCAGATGATAGGTTTCGCTGCCCATCAAAATCGTTCATTGACAAGGAGGAAGACCATGAAGTACGTGTTTGTTTTCACACTGACTTTATCCATATTATTATCTGGTTGCGCCGAAATTACACCTGAAATTCCTCCAACTTCTACTCCTAAACCTACCTCCTGTGATGAGGTTGAAGGGAATTGCTTGGAGCTCTTTTTCGATGGCGAAAACTGCACCTATAGGGGGCCTGCAAATCTTACATCTGGACCTGTCAAACTTCTATACTTGAAGGAGAGCGAAGGACAATCCGCAGTAAATCTATTAAAGCATACTGGAGATGAGACTATTCAAGATGCGATCGATTGGATTGGGAAAGAACCATCGGCCGCACATCATCCAAGATGGTCACAAGAACTCGGTGTGTGGAGGAGAGTAGCTCCGGGTGCAACATATATTTGGAATGGATATTTGGTATCAGGAATCCACCATATGGTATGCGCTAGATTGGATCCATTCGGTGTCTGGTTTGGGGGTGGATTTTTGGTTGAAGAATAGTTAATACTCCGTCATAATTGCGAGAACTCGACACATGTCAGACGATAACCACTGGCAGGAGCCAGCACTTGGAAGGGGAGCCTGAGCCAATGAATTATTTCATGCTTTGTGTGCGTTAGACACCCTTAGGTGTATGGCTTAAAACATGGTGACTGTGAGGTAATCCTGCCAGCTTACTGATCTTAACCTGGCTCAATATTGGCTACATTGCTACATTGGGATTAGTGGTGCCTGATCTCTGAAGATATAGAACTCCTGGGAGGTTTGCCAGATGTGTCGTTTGATATTGGAAAGACCAGCCTGGAAACTACTGCAAAGGTACATAATACTGACGGTCTCAATCCTTTTTCTCCCCGCCTGTATAAGATTGAAAACCCCTCAAGAACTCAATATGGTTAGCACAATCACAACTGTTGCTGGAACAGGTAAATCTGGTTTTGCTGGTGATGGAGGTTCAGCTATCAAGGCTCAATTGGAATCACCATTTAGCCTCGCCATAGACCCGCAGGGTAACCTGTATATCGGGGAACCCACTAGAGTAAGAAGAGTTGATCGCGAAGGACTGATTACGACAGTCGCAGGTACCGGTATACGAGGTTGCTCCGGTGACGGTATCCCTGCGATTGAGGCTGAGTTCGATATGCCCCAACTCAGTTTTGATTACGAGGGAAATCTCTGGGTCCTAAACCGCTTTCAACCATGTCTCTACAAAATCGACCCTAGCGGTATCATCACAATAATCGCCGGAACAGGTACTGAGGACGCCATCCCAATAGATGGAGCTTGGGCGAGAAATGCTGATCTGTGTGGCCTCCCTTATGGTCATGCAATTGACAGTGATGGAAATGTTTATATCTCCTGCGAATTTGATCATGTCGTACTAAAGATAAACTCTGAAGGTTTCATATACAGGTTCGCAGGTACTGGTGAACCGGGTTACTATGGGGATGGTGGCCCTGCCAGCGAGGCTCAATTTTTCTCGCCTTTAGGTATGGCTTTTGACACTGAAGGAAATCTATACATTGCTGATGGGCTCAATTCCCGAATACGCAAGATCGATGTGAATGGCATCATATCGACTGTTGCTGGCATTGGAATACCTGGCTACTCAGGAGATGGCGGTCCAGCTACTGAGGCTGAAATATCATCTCCTCTATATGTCGCCATAGATCGGGATGGAAACATCTTTTTTTCTTCCCCTATGAATAAGGTAATCCGAAAAATCGATACTGATGGCATAATCCTTACAGTTGCAGGTGGAGGTGGGTTAGGAGTTCTCGGTGATGGAGGTCCGGCGACTGAAGCATCGTTTAGGGGGGCGGGTTTAGACATTGCTGTTGATAATGAAGGGAATCTCTACATCGTTGACGATTTGGACTATCGTGTTCGCAAGGTAACATTCGGCAGATAGATAACCCTGAATCGCCTTACACTTCACACCTTGCACCTTACATCTTATACCTTACGTTTTTCACCATACTTATTCCTTCTCCCCCGTTCTCCTTACATTCTCTCCCCTGGGGACAATTATTGGATTATTATTGGTATATTAAGTAAAAACCGACAGCTGCGGGCATGAATTATCACTATCAGCTGTCAACGAAACTCTTATGCAGAACTCTAATCCTTCTGGCACTGCAAAACGACTTCATTTTCCCGGCCTTAATGCAATCAGAGCATACGCGGCATTATCAGTATTGATCGTCCACGTCAAGCAAAATTTTGGCGAATTGAGAACCCAACCAGCAAATTTTCCTTTGTTGGATCGGCTCGTTTTGGATGCACATGTTGCAGTGGATTTTTTTCTTGTGTTAAGTGGATTCTTGATTACATATCTCTTGTTGTTTGAAAAAGAGCAAAATGGAAAAATTGATGCTCGAAAATTCTATATTCGACGAATTCTGAGAATCTGGCCTCTTTATTATTTGATTGCTGCGATTGGACTCTTTATCCTTCCCTTAATCATGGGGGAGGAGTATGTCCTCACAGGTTTCCCAATTTCGAAATCAGTTCTTGTTCTGGTTCTTCTGCCTAACTTTGTTGGATCACTTGGCCCTTTGGGGCATTTATGGTCAATCGGTCTTGAGCAGCAATTTTACTTATTATGGCCCTGGGTTCTCAAATCATCAGAGAGGTTCGTCCGGGTGTGTGTTGGTATTATCCTGGTCAAATTAGCTGTCGCACCGGTAATCAGTTCATTTCCAGAAGAATCGATCCAGGCTTTGTTCATATCCCTGAGATTTGAAAGCCTTGCTGTTGGCGCTTTGGGCGCATATGCCTATTTTAATAATCATCGAATTCTCGAGTATGTTTACAGCCCTTTCGTACAGGTGGCAGGATTTGTCGGGGTGATCTTGTTGGCAATATTTGATGTGCCGCTGACTTATATGAACCATTTATGGATATCATTCCTTTTTATTCTATTTATATTGAACATTGCTGCGAATCCTGACCAGAAAATCGTTTTGGATAATAAGTTTACAGATGCCATTGGTAGGGCTAGTTATGGGATTTATATGTATCACTACCCAATTCTGTATCTGACAATTATTGCCCTCAATAACTCAGGCGTACAAGAAGGTAATTATTACAGTTTCCTCTTATATAGCATCGAAATATTATTAACTGTTCTTGTTTCGATGATCTCCTATCGTGTATTTGAATCAAGATTCCTGAAGATGAAAGATTCCTATACTATAATCAGACCGGACGACAAAAGCACCTGAACTGATTGCTGAATTCTAATCGCCGCCTAGAGAAAAAATGAATTATTTTGATTTTTCTGGTTATTGGGTTATATTATTAATCAGAATGGATTTCTGTTAGGGTATGCACCAGTGAGAGAAAGATGAGCAGCTCAGATTATGACCGGATCATCGCTCAGGAACAAAAAGTCCTTGCTTCTGTAATAGAACAGGGAGAAAAACTCATTCCTGAATTTAAAAGAATTACAGCTGCCTACGTCCGGGAGCTCTCAATTAATCTCATGAAGAGTTATTTTAAACATAAACCGGAAGTGGCCAGCAGTCTTGGAGTTGAAAAGTTAGAAGAACTGAAGGGTGAGTTTACAGGGATCCTCGATACGCTGTCAGATCAAACTAGACAGAGGCTGGATGACAGCCAGATTTGGCTGCACCGGGTTCATATCCCGGATGGTGCGTTATCAGATATGACCTATTCCTATCAACTTGAAAAGAGATCGAACAAAGCCATGGATGATGCGATCAGAGAATTGATTGGTCTGGTTGGCACCATGTTGAAGAAATATGGGTTCATTGAAGTTGGAAAGGATTTTACCTGGAATACGACACCTGGAGGGATCACTCAGTATGCGAACGATCTCCCTACCAGAGGTATGGACCATTACAGAGAGCTCAGCAAATTCATGGATCAATATAAGGATCTCCTGATAGAGTATGTTTACGCGGTCCAGAATCTCAGAAAAGCACAACAAGCCAGGAATTCGGATCAATATTAAAATGAAAGGCGTTTGTTGATAATGGCCTGAAAATCCAAACAAGATTTCCTTTGGAGGGTTCCACAATATGGACAAACCTGGAAACCTTGTCTTTTCTGATTATGCAACGTTCAGGTTCTTTCGAGCTGAAATACTGATCTTTTTTGGTATTGTAATCCCTGGTTTTATCGTAGTACTGGTAAGCACCGAAGCATCAGCGAAAGATCTGGCCCTGCCAGCGGCTATTTTTGGTGGTATAGGCCTGGTATTGGTCGGGATATTTGTTGTGGCTGCCTGGGCCTATCGGATAAGTGAGAAATACCAGATCAACCACATGTTCGCGGGGGAAATCTGGGAGTGCTGGCAATTTTCTGCCAAAGAATGGGAGTCGCAGGTGGAATCTGTCTGCAATCTGATCAGCCCCAGGGATGATGGAGAAAACCCCTCTAGCGGTGTGATATCCAGCTCCATTATTGGAGTGGCCTTTGTATTCATCATGGACATAATTGTTTTCTTCGCTGTCAAAGACCCAATGATAAAAAAGTCATTATGGATTGTTTCCGGTGTAATATTCCTACTATTTGTAGGCGTTGGCATTTTTCAGCCAATGGTTGCGAAGAATGAGGTGGATCGCTATCGCCGCAAGGCCCTGCGCTTTTCTGAGCCGCGGGTGTGGTTTGGGCCAGATGGGGTCTACCACGAAGCCCTGGGTCACACATCCTTGAAGGAGCTGCATAAGGTCACGGATCAAACCAAATCCCGAAATCGTATTCAATTCACCTTGATCATCTCTTCACCTGATTCCGATGATATAGTGAGATTTCCCACACCTGTGCCATCTGGTTGCGAAGAACAAGCTGGCCGATTGGTAAGCCGCTATCGCAGCCTACTAACCCGAAGTTGAAAGGAGAAAAATGATGAATAAAGAAAGCAAATGCCCGGTAACTGGCAGATCCGGAAACCCCACGGCCAGTAGTGGTACGTCGAACAAGGACTGGTGGCCAAATCAGCTCAACCTTAATATTTTGCATCAGCATTCTTCGCTGTCGAATCCGCTGGGTGAGGAATTCAGCTATGCTGAAGAGTTCAAAAAACTCGATCTGGCAGCCTTGAAAAAGGATCTTTATCATCTGATGACTGACTCGCAGGATTGGTGGCCGGCAGACTACGGCCATTATGGGGGACTCTTTATCAGGATGGCCTGGCACAGTGCGGGCACCTATCGTATGGGCGATGGCCGGGGGGGGGCAGGTTCCGGCAATCAGCGCCTTGCACCCCTTAATAGCTGGCCTGATAACGTCAATCTTGATAAAGCCCGCAGGCTTTTGTGGCCTATCAAGCAGAAATACGGAAAGAAAATCTCCTGGGCGGATCTGATGATCCTGGCCGGCAACTGCGCCCTGGAATCTATGGGATTCAAGACATTCGGTTTCGCCGGCGGGCGCGAGGATATCTGGGAGCCGGAAGAGGACATTTATTGGGGCTCTGAAGAGGAATGGCTGGCTACCAGCGACAAGCCCAAAAGCCGCTATTCCGGCGACCGCGATCTTGAAAACCCCCTGGCCGCTGTACAGATGGGCTTGATCTATGTTAACCCTGAAGGACCGGATGGCAATCCCGACCCGGTCGCCTCGGGCATTGATGTCAGAGAAACTTTTGCCAGGATGGCCATGAATGATGAAGAGACCGTTGCTCTGGTTGCCGGGGGACATACTTTCGGTAAATGCCACGGAGCTGGAGATGCGGCACTGGTCGGTCCAGAACCTGAGGCTGCAGGCATTGAAGAACAGGGCCTGGGATGGAAAAGCAGCTTCGGCAGCGGCAAAGGCGGTGACACGATCAGCAGCGGCATCGAAGGCGCCTGGAAACCCAACCCGACCCAATGGGATATGGGATACCTGAAAGTGCTCTTCAAATACGAATGGGAGCTGACCAAAAGCCCGGCCGGTGCCCATCAGTGGCTGGCCAAAGACGTAGATGAAGAAGATCTGGTGATCGATGCCCATGACCCGTCGAAGAAACACAGACCTATGATGACAACCGCGGACCTTTCGCTGCGTTACGACCCGGCTTATGAGCCGATCGCCCGGCGCTATCTGGAGAATCCAGAGGAATTCTCGGATGCCTTCGCGCGGGCCTGGTTCAAACTGACCCACCGCGATATGGGCCCCAGCTCTCGCTATTTGGGTCCTGAGGCCCCCCAGGAGGAACTGATCTGGCAGGACCCCCTGCCACCTGTGGATCATAAACTGATCGAGCCCAGGGATATCAAGGCCCTCAAGGAAAAAATCATCACTTCTGGTTTATCGATCCCGGAGTTGGTTTCAACTGCCTGGGCTTCGGCATCCACTTTCCGCGGCTCGGATAAGCGCGGCGGCGCCAATGGGGCGCGGATCAGGCTGGCCCCCCAGAAGGATTGGGAAGTCAACCAGCCGGACCAACTTAAATCTATACTGCGGACTCTTGAGGGCATCCAGCAGGATTTCAATCGCGGTCAATCCGATGGTAAAAAAGTTTCGCTGGCCGAACTGATC
>Ga0180435_10003615_pt1 | contig 15401 bp, 7 predicted proteins | sample SS_ome_3_FD_132467 | JGI IMG/M metagenome (GOLD analysis project Ga0180435, IMG submission 132467) | Hypersaline lake sediment archaeal communities from the Salton Sea, California, USA - SS_3_S_1 metaG | ecosystem: Environmental > Aquatic > Non-marine Saline and Alkaline > Hypersaline > Sediment... | reverse complement strand
TTCATGTCGACAGCGGACCATATGCGCAACCGGGCAGAGCACGAAGACTCCCCGGGTTTGCTGATCGGACCCGCAAATACGACCGCTCCCGAATCGTGACCGGGCCCTTGCATCCCCGAACACGGCCGAAGAGACGCTGCCGGCGACGGTCTGATTCCTTTTAACCTTTCCGGGCAGAGGCCCCGGGCGGTTCACTCCCGGGCCAGGAAAATCTTGGTAATCAAGTGATATTTCCGGTACTTTCGGCTGAAACAAGAGATACAAAATGATAGGTCTTTAATCTTTAAGGGGGAGGAGCGTCCGCACGCTTTCAGCCGTGCTGACTGTCGCGCCAGTGAAGCACATGAAAGTACATCATCTCGCACTCGCTGTGATTTATGGATGCGGCGGAAGCTCTGTCACTTCGGCCAACCCTGGAGACCTTTTCGATCACTATCTCTCGCTGCCCCTCGAGGAACTGATGGAGCAGAAAGTCCGGATTGCGACGTTCACAGACAAGAAACTGAGCAAGGCTCCCGCGGTCGTCTCGCTGATCACCGCCAGCGACATCAGGGCAAGCGGTGCCACCAATCTGGTCGATGTGCTGCGCTTTGTACCGGGCCTGCATGTGCGTTACCAGCAGTTCGGCTATCGCCCACTGATCGGTTTCAGGGGTGCCAACGACAAACAGACATTGATTCTCGTGGACGGTGCCCCCACCAGCGATCTGATGTGGCGACAGGGCATTTTCTGGAAGGGGCTCCCCGCGAGCGCGATCGAGCGTGTCGAAATCATCCGCGGCCCCGGGTCCGCCCTGTTCGGCACCGACGCCTCCGCGGGCGTGATCAACGTCATTACCAAGGCGGCCGGGAAGATCGAGCATTCCGAGGCCGGCATGCGTATCGGCAACTACGATACCGGCGCCGCGTGGATCCAGCACGGTAATCAGTGGAACGGTTTCGATCTGGCCTTCACTGCCGAGTTTTCCAGCACAAACGGTTTCGATCCCCACATCGCAAAAGACGCGCAAAGTGCGCTCGACGACGCGCGTGGAACGAGCGCCTCGCTTGCGCCTGGGAATGCGCAATATGGATGGGATAATACGGACCTGCGTTTTTCAATCGCCCGCGACCGATGGCGACTGCTGATGGATTACACCCAGCAGGATAATCTGAAAACGGGTATCACCGGCGCGGGGGCGATCGACACGGTGACCGAGGGCGACAGCAGCCGTTTCAATGCGGCGCTGTTGTTCGAAGAGGAACGACCAGGCAAGAACTGGGGTGTCACTGGCGAACTGCGTTATCGACATCTGGACTATTCCTCCGGTAACGGCTTCCAGGAATGGCCTCCCGGGCACAGGGATAAATCTGGAGGGCTGTATCCGGATGGCATCTTTAACCTTATGGCATCCGCTGAAAACAGCGTTCTTGGAGAAATAAGCGGAACCTATCGCGGCATTTCCGACCACCAACTGACACTCGGAGCAGGGTTTCGGTGGCAGGACATCTACAAGGTGCGAAACCTGGTCAACAGTGGCATGGACGCTTTGGGGAACACATTGCCTGCGGGAGGACCGCTGGTGGATGTCTCGGATAGCCCGTATGCCTTTGCCCCGGAAAAATCGCGGACCATCACTTATCTGTTCCTGCAGAACGTATGGGATATTTCTGAGGCGCTTGAGCTCACGGCAGGCGCCCGATTTGATCACAATTCGGACTACGGGGAATCTATCAATCCGCGTCTGGCACTGGTATGGCGGCCGCGCGACGATCTGACCGCGAAATTCCTTTACGGCCAGGCCTTCCGTGCTCCGTACTTCCAGGAGCTCTACACCGAGACCTCGTTTTCATTGCCGAATCCCGACCTCAATCCCGAACAATCCGAAACCTTCGAGGTTGCCATCAGCTACACCCCAACCCGCAACACCCGCCTTGGCTTTAACGTCTACCGCTATCAACAATCCGACACAATCAGCCTGCAGAGCGTGCCCGGCCTGTCGAAGCGGCAGTATCGCAATGCCGGTGAGTTCAACATTCACGGGCTTGAGCTGGAGGCATGGTGGCAACCGGTGGACGACCTTGGCATTGCCGGCAATTACGCGTTCAACGATCCGGATGAGGAAGGCCTGCGCGCCTCCGGGACACCTGGGCAATCGGCGAACCTGCGACTCGACTGGTCCCTTTCGCAGGATTGGCACTGGAATGTCCAGGGACACTGGACCGGGAAAACCGAGCGGATCTCTGGCGATACACGACCAGACCTGGACGGTCACATACTCACCGATACCACGTTACGCTACACAGGTATCGGGGATTGGGAACTATCGCTTTCGATCCGAAATCTATTCGACAGCAATGGCTACGCGGCCACATCAACTTCCATCCCTGGCGATCTTCCTCTCACCGACCGCCAGGTTTACCTCGAAGCAAGATACGATCTGGACAGGCTGCTGAGGAAATAGGAATCGCCAATGGATGGCTGGTCACAACAGCGAATCCGGACACGACCCGCGCTTTTTGCCCGGGTGCTCCTTGTCACCTTGCCAGGGTTGGTGGGCGGCTGGGGGTTTTGTGCACACGCAGCGGACCATCGCCAGGACGACCCGCTGCTGAAAGCTGCCTATGTCTACAATTTTGCCAAGTTCACATCCTGGCCGAAAGGCGTCTGGCGTGACCCTGAATCGCCTCTGGTGCTCTGCACCTCGGGAGTAGACTCAATACTGCCCGCACTGGAACGGCTCAGTGAGGAAAGGGTTGCTGGCCGCCGCGTAGAGATTCGCCCGGATACGAACAAAACCACAGGCTGCCACATCCTTTTTATCACGACGAAGGAGCATTCAAATGAGGCCCACTGGATCGAATCCGTGCGCTCACAACCGGTCCTGACAATCAGTGAGCATCCGGGTTTTGCTCAGTCCGGAGGCATGATCGAACTGTTCCGTAAAAATGAACGCCTGCGTTTCAGAATCAATATTCGCGCCGTGCGTGCCGGCGGTTTGACGCTGAGTTCGCGCCTGCTGGGCCTGGCGGAAATCATAGGCCTGTACGACGAGCCACCACCATGAAGCTACTGCACAATCTCAGAATCAGGCAGAAGCTCTACGCCATTATTCTGGGCACTTCTGCAATCGTGTTATTGCTGGGTCTCGGGGCCTCGACCGCAATTCAGATTCAGGGTGCGCGCGAGAACCACGAAGAACACTTCAATTCGATGGCCTTGTTGTTGGCATCCAACAGTCAGGCCGCGATGGCATTCGGCGACCGGGAAGCCGCCGACGAAATGCTTGCGACGCTCTCCACTCAGGAAGCCGTACTTGGCGCGGAGATCCGGAAACCCAACGGAGATCGGTTCGTTTTCTATCAATCCGAGCGATTGTCCGAAGAGGCACGGACTACCGGCAGCAGCTTCCTGCTCGCAACCCTGCTGGAACCGATCGAAGTACAACAACCGATCGTTTTCGATGGGGAGAAACTTGGGGACCTGGTTATTATCGGCGACATGAACCGGCTACGCAGTGTGCTTCTTCGGCAACTGTCTGCCGTGCTGGGCATTTTCGTTGTTGGCATGATCATCGCTCTGGGCCTTTCGAGCTGGTTACATCGGCTCATTTCCGTCCCGGTACAACACCTGCTCAACGTCATGAACGGGGTCTCGCGCACCAGGCGATTCGAAAAGCGCGCAGAGCGTCGGAGCCGCGATGAGCTGGGCGAATTGACGGACAGCTTCAATCACATGCTCGACCAGATCGAGGCCTATGACCAGCAAGTCAGCTCGCATGGACGACAGCTGGAGGAAAAAGTGGCCGAACGTACCGCGGAACTTGATACAGCCAGACAACAGGCCCTTTCCGCAAGCATGGCGAAAAGTGAATTTCTTGCCGTTATGAGCCATGAAATCCGCACCCCCATGACAGGGGTAATCGGTTATACGCGCCTGCTGATGAAGACACGACTCGATCCGGAGCAAAGAAACTTTGCGGAGACCATCGAACTTTCCGCCAACAGTCTGCTCAGCATCATTGACGATATCCTCGACTTTTCGAAAATCGAGGCCGGAAGAATCGAGCTCGTTTCGGAGGAATTCAGAACGCCCGAGCTGCTTTCCTCAACCGAACGGATGTTTTCAGGCAAGGCCTCCGCCAAAGGCATACAACTGACGTTCAACAGTGCGTCCGATGTGCCGCAAGTCCTGATCGGCGACCGATCCCGATTACAGCAGATTCTCAACAACCTGGTTGGAAACGCGGTGAAGTTCACCGACGAAGGCTGGGTCAATGTACGCCTTGAGCAACTCGGTCGTTTCGCGGATGCCATTGATTTGAGAATGGTGGTGGAAGATACCGGTATCGGTATTGCCCCAGCGCAGCAAGAACAGCTGTTTCAACCGTTCGAGCAAGGAGACCGATCCATTACCCGCCGTTTTGGCGGTACCGGTCTTGGGCTTGTTATCGCACAACGACTTGCGCAGATGATGGACGGAGAAATCTCGGTTTCAAGTGTGCAGGGAAAAGGCTCAACCTTCTCGGTCAAGATACGGCTACGCCTTCCGCTAGGCGCCTTGGAACAAAATGCAGCCGCCCGAAATGGCATGGGTTCTTTTTCGGGCCAGCGCTCCTCACCTTCTCTCGACGGACTTCGTGCCCTGGTAGTCGATGACAGCCAGATCAACCTGGCACTTCTACGCGCACTGTTAACCAGTCAGGGAGTCGACGTGGTGGCGGTTGAGAGCGGTAGCGCCGCCCTGGAGGAGTTCCGCGCGACCGCTTTCGATATCGTACTCATGGATCTGGAAATGCCGGGCATGAGCGGAATGGAAACCTCAAGAAAGATGCGAGAAACGGCCGGAGAACGAGCCAATGTCCCCATCATCGCGGTCACCGCCCATGCGCTGCCGGAAAAACGGGAGGAAGTGCGCAGCGCGGGCATGAATGAACTGCTGGCCAAACCCTACTTCCCGGAGCAACTTTATGCCGTGGTCGCGAGATGGTGTTTCCGCCCCGGCAGTAACGACGTCGCCCCATCGGAAGAAAGTACCGGCGATAGCTGACCTGTCTGTACTGCCCGGCGCTCGAAGCTAAATTGTTAACCCACGCTCAAGCATTGAGGAAGCTATTGATGGGGCTGCCACGAAGCCAGTCAGGTCACGCCGGAGAGTGACGGCACAGCCGGACCATGGGTGCCTCCCCTCTCCACCCCCACGTCATCCCGAAACTTGACGATCAGACTATCGTAAGTCGTTACCGGACCCCATATGGTATGAGAAGCCGGATTTGGCAAGGAAGACGGTATCCCGCGCCAATCTCACCCTCAAACACGCCAAAGGAATGGCACGAACCGTATTCTTTTCCCTCGCGCCCGCGACCAGGAATCAACGCTTACCTGGTTGAGGAACTATGGATGAAAGTCCCATAGAATAAGCGGGAGGGGAGGAACCGCGATGATCGACACAACGAGTCTGGTGAGAGACGAACTTTCCCGTTGTTTGCGGGTGGCATACGAACGCGACTTCGGGCTGCAGTACCCGGAGTACCCGAATATCGCCGTCTGGTCGGCCAACATGGCCCTGTCGATCATAGCCAACAGCGACGCCCTGTATCACGATGTACAACACACCTCGGACGTCACCCAGGTCGGCCTGGAGATCATCCGCGGCAAGCAACTGCTGGACGGCGGCGTCACTCCACTGGATTGGCTGCACTTCGTGGTCGCTCTGGTATGTCACGACATCGGGTATGTGCGCGGACTGTGCAAACTGGACCGCACCGGTGTGTATGCCACTGGCATAGGTGAGGAAACGGTCGAATTGGGCGTCGGCTGCACCGATGCTGCGCTTACTTCCTACCACGTGGACCGGGGCATCTGCTTCGTCCGGAGCCGCTTTACGGGTAACACCCTGCTCGACGCCGAGCGGATCGCCGAATTCATCGAGCGTACCCGTTTTCCCGTCCCCCAGGACAGCGATCACCAGGAGACCCGCGATTATCCCGGCTTGCTGCGGGCGGCAGACCTGATCGGGCAGCTGGCCAACGCGCGTTATCTGCAGAATATCTCGGCACTCTTCTACGAGTTCGAGGAGACGGGGGTAAACCGGCGTCTGGGTTTCTCCAACCCCGGCGATCTGCGTCGCGGCTATCCAGGCTTTTTCTGGAGCACCGCCTACCCCTATCTCAAGGATGCCCTGGTCTACCTCAATACGACAGCCGAAGGCCGAGGCTGGGTCAGCAACCTCTACAGCCAGGTATTCGCGGTGGAGCACGATCTGCACTGGCGATGAGCATGCACTGCAACCCGGATTGGATGTTGCGTCAACAACGCCGCCTTCCTGGTCTTCGCCAAAGCATGCCTCAGCCGTTGGACGGCGATATCTCGCCGATGCCATGCTCCGAGGTCCGTTACATGCGCTGACCGATGATTCTTGTGAGGTTACGGAACAAGCGAAATGCCAGAATCGGAAAGCGACGTGTTAGTCGTTCGATTCGTTCCCAGCTCAGCACCAGCACACGAGTATCCGCCACCGCGACCACATCGGCCGTCCGCAGGGCGCCCGAAAGCGGTCCCACCTCACCGAACAACTCGCCAACCCCCATCTGACGCAGGCGGGTGACACTCTCTTTACGCCGTTGCCGGGCCTCGACATCGCCATCCAGCACAACATACATTTCGCTGCCGGCGTCACCCTCACGAATAATCATCTCGCCAGCAGGATAGTGCCGAACCTCGCTGGCCAGCAGGATCTTCTTGATCTGCCAGACGTACATACCCTGGAATAGCGGTGCACGCTCCAGCGCTTCCTTTTGTACCTTGTATGACAGCAGTTCCCAAACGGTCAGCAGTTCGCTGGCACCGAGTAGTAATGGCGTTAGCACAAAGGTGGCGATCAGTGCGATCAGGATCACCATGGCGCTCAGCACCCCGAAGTTGGCGACGGGCGCGAAACTCGAGGTTGCGAACACGAAAAAGCCTGCGGCCAGCGCTATCGAGGTCGAAAAGATGGGGACGGCTTCGGCCCGTACCATCGTCTCCAACGCCGCGCTCCGACTGTCGTGCCGTTTGAGTTCTTCGTGAAAACGAACCATCACATGCATGGTATCGTCGACACAGATACCAAGGGCAATCGCAGCGACCATGCTGGTGCCCGCATTCAGCGGGATGCCTGCCAATGCCATGACCGCGAACAGGATCGCGACTGGCAAAAGGTTTGGCAACAACGCGATCAGGCCGGCGCGCAGACTCACGAACAACGCCGAAACCAGAACAAAAATCACGCCCCCGACCAACAGCAGGGAGTACAGCTGACTGCTGGCCATCGTCTCAACGGCCTTGTTGGATAGCACCGACTTTCCAGTTATGTGCACCTCGAGTGCCGGATCGACATTGGCGTCAACGAAAGTCTGAATCCTCGCCACAGCGCGGTTGAGCACGTCAGACGAGCTGATGTTGTGGCGTACAACGATCCGCGCACGGTCATAACGGTCGGATACGAACCCGGCCACGTCGGAATGACGGATAAAATAAAGGTATTCGCGCACCAGGTCGTCCGACTCCGGGAGCCAAAGCTCCCGGTCACCCTCCCCTGAAGCCTCCGGATCATCCATCACCGTGTTGACCAAGGCCACGAAATCGGCAAAAGAAAACGAGCGGTCAAAGGCTCCCATCCCGTCGACGAAGCCCTGGATCTTCTTTAGCTCCTCCAGGTAACGCACCTGCTGAAAGGTATTGTCTATGCCGCCATCGACGACAATCGCAAAGGTGTGAACGCCGGCGAGTTCGTCATGGATGCGCTCAACGTTGGTCCGCAGTTCCGAATTCTCGTCGAGGTAATCGAGGAGATTGTTATTGATCTGCAGCTGGGTTGCCGACGCGATCGCACCAACCACCAGCGTCGCCGCCACCACCAGTACCGCCAGGCGATGGCGCTGGGCGGCTTTCAGCAACGCGACCGCAACCCCCTGGAAGACGCCACCAGCGGTACCGGGTACGGCGGCACCGGCCCGCTGATGACCGATAGCGCGCAGCAGGGCCGGCACCAGTGCAATGGTGATAATGAAGTTGAACAGCAATCCGGACGACGCAGCGACACCGAACTGGAAAAGCAACTGGATGTCGTTGAGTGCAATTGACAGGAAGCCCAGGTAGGTCGTGACGAATGTCAGCAGTACCGCCATGCCCATCCTGTCTGCCATGCGCCCGATCGCAGCCCGCCGTTCGAGTCCGCTTCGTATGCCGGCGGAGTATTCTGCGAGCAGGTGGATGTCCTCCGTGGACCCGATGATAATAACGAGCGCCGGCACGATTGAGGTCATGATGTTGACCGGGATACCGACCAAGGCCATCAACCCAAGCGTCCAAACCACACTCAGCCCCGCGGTGACCAGCGGCATCATCGCCGCAGTAGCGCGCCGCAGACCGATCACCAGCGTCAGCATCAACACCAGCACTGACAGTGGCAGAAAGACCTGCTGGTCGGCACGCAGCTTGCTCGTCAAATCGGCGCGCAGCGCCCCGGCCCCGACCTGGTAAACCGATTCGAGATGTTCGCGCAGCGGGGCAATCGTCTCCTCGATGCGCGCGGTCATCAGGCGATCGAATTCCGGGTCGGCAGGCAGGTGTTGGAGTGTCAGGTTGATCGCGATTGTGCGGCCATCGGCCGATATCAGGTTGCCGCGTGCCAGCGGATTGCGTAGCGCGTCGGCCTTGATGGCATCCGCTTCGGTGGCATCCCTCGGGATATCCTCGAGATACGGCTTGATGTGGATGGTGTCGTCTATGTTCTTGAGATTTTTTGCATCGAACAGGCTGGACGACGCGATCACGTGCGGCAGCTTCTCCAGTGCACGCAGCGTCTCGCGTATCCGGACCAACTTATCCGGATCGAAGACCGCCGGATCGCGCAGCACCACGATTGCGACATCTTCCGAACCGAAGGTCGCCTGGGTATCGACGAAGATGTCCCAGGCCGGCGTACCACGCTCGATCATGCTCTCGGCCGCCACGGTCACACGCAGCGCTCCAAGTTGCGACGCGAACGCTAGTGTAACGATCAGCACCACCAGCAAAATCGGCCAGGGGTGGTCTGCGGCGAATCGGATGACGAATCTCACGAACGATGCCCCGGTCCCGGATCGTTAATCGACGATCCTGGACCGGTACAACATGGGCCGCTAAAACTCAGAGCGCAAACCAGCCTATCCAACCAATCGACAGTGTTCGGGTCTGAACCGGGCCGCATGAGTACGAACCTACAACCAGTTGCCAATCAGCAGGAAGGAACTCCAGTAGACCGGATGCGCAAAACGACTGCCGTGCAGCAGCGCGAGTTGGGCCTCGCGCAGGGCATCGGCCTTGGAGAGCAACGGATCGCTGAGCTGGCGGTAGAACTCTGAAACCAATTCTGCGGACGCACGGTCATTGACCGACCACAAGGTGGCCACTGCGCTGCGCGCCCCGGCCTTGATCGCGACGCCGGCAAGACCCAAAGCGGCACGGTCATCGCCGACCGCAGTCTGGCAGGCGCTCAGCGTGAGCAATTCAACCGGCCGGTCGCGATGGGCGGTCACGCCCATGAATCCCTCGAGCCTATCCATGGTCAAGCGCGTGTCGCTGGTCAGCAGAAAGCTCTCGTGGACGTCGCTTTCAAATTGCCCGTGCGAGGCGATATGCACGATATCGTACGGCCGGCCGCTCTCCAGTTCCGTCTCGACATTGAGCATGCTGAAGGAATCATTCTCCAACACTTTACCTTCGTACAGACCGCTGATCGCCGACAATTCCCGGTCGACGGCCGGTAACGGTGGAAAGCCCTGCACCGCCTCAGTCAGGCCGGCCGCCAGAACCTGCAAGCGTTCGCGACTGATAGGGCGCGGATCGGTCAGGGTCAACCCAGGCGTGGTGGAGACAGCATAGCGTTCAAGCACGAACCCTTGCCCATCGTGCAACGCCGCCAACGGAATGGTCCGCAGGGAGCCGTCAGGGACGATCACCAATGTTCCAATACCCGCGCGCGCCAACTCGCGCTCCAACGGGCGTAGCACCCAGTCGTAGAGCTGCTGTGCCGGACGCAGGTATTCACGAGTGGTCCGTTTCTCGAGTAATTGGCGGAAACGCTGGACCTCGGCGTCAACCTGTTTGGCGCCGACCTGGGTTACGAAGCGCTGTATGCCGCCTGGCAGGCTGAGCAGAATCTCCAGTCGATCCTCCAGGACAATCGGATAGATTGCCGCCGTATCCGCTGCCAGGCGATCGATGCCGCTGGTCTTGGCCTTGAGAGCGGTTACGCAATCGTCCTGGAAGTAATCCTCGACTTCGGCACTTTTGAGCAACTCCAGCACGTCGCGCGCTTGGCGCAGGTGCCGGTCAACCTGTGCCGTATCGGCCGTCTGTGCCGCCTGCCTCAGAAGCAGATCGGCGAGTTCGAGATAAAGCCCCCCGTACTCCGCCCGGAACGACAATCCATCGCGGTTCCGGGTCATCGTCAGATCCTGGCGAATCAGTTCGAGGTTGTCGATCGCACGACCATAGGCAGCGACAGCGCCGCGGCTGTCACCTTGGTGCCGCAGAACGCGCGCGCTCAGCCACTCCCAACGGTAGAGAATCTCCGGCGCCTGCGCCTGCTGTGCATGCAGTGCCGCCTGGCGGGCCAATTCCAGTGCCGCGCTGTGATTGCCGGTCGCTTCGTGCAGCTCAGCCCGATTGCCAAGCGCGAACGACAGGGTCGACATATCTGCGATGTCACGCGCGGTAACGGTGGCAGCCTCGTATGCACGAGCTGCCAGGCGTGCAGCCTCCGTCGCCTGCGCTGGGATGCGTTCCGCGGCGCTGCGGTACAGGCTGCCAACGGCGACCAACAGGAGGGCCCGGTCATGCGTGACGGCAAGCTCGCGCACGCGCGCGTCGGCGTCGCTCAGGAGCAACCAAGGATTTGAGCCCGAATTGTCCTCCAAGTGCACCCGTGTGAGGTTCACCGCAGCCTTGGCCGCGAGTGCGCGATCGCCAACGGTCACGGCGTCGTCCAGACTCTGTCGATATCGGCTGGCCGCCTCGTCGCGTTTGCCTTCCCAGGCCAGCAGGTTCCCCAGTTCCATGCCGGCTATTGCCGCAAGGTCCCGATAACCCCCCTCCCCTGCTGCCAGCAATGCCTGCTCGAGCAGCCCCTTGGCCTCTTCGCGATTGCCCCTGAGCGCCTGCACGCTCCCCTCGCCGATTGCCGCGCGCAGTTCCAACACCCGCTCGCCGGCCTGTTGTGCCAACTTGCGGGATTCGAAAAATGTTGCCTCGGCACGCGGGTAGCGGCCGAGCGCGAGGTACGCCATACCCTTGCCGACAAGGGCTTGCGCCTGCCCTGCCACATCGCCCATTTCCAGATACGCGTCAGCGGCTTGGTCCCACTTGTCCAGTGCCCGCACGAAATGACCGCCATTGAATGCCTGCTGCCCGTCACTTAGCAAGGCAACGGCGTCGATCCGCTCAGTTGTCGCTTCAGCCATCGCGCCGGTCGCGCCCGCGAGACCCAGCCAAACGACCACATAAACAAGTATCAATTTGCGCTGCAACATATTCCAAGACCTATTTCATGTAATCCGCCAAGCCGTCCACCACGCCGCCAGACGCGTGCCGAAACACCTTGTTCAGAAAGACGTTAATCGAGGGTCGCCGTCAAGGCAAAATGGATGCCATCGTCCTGCAAGTCATTACCTTTGTTCGGCACGTCTTCCATTGCATGAGCGTAAAAGACCTCGGCACGCAATCTCGGGTCCAGTTGCCAGCGCAACCCGAGTCCGGCGCTGGAGACGGTCTCAGGATCCGGGGTATCCCGTTTGTTGAACCAGGCGCTGCCAATATCGAAGAAAGGGATCAGCGTGAATTTAGCCTGACCGGTTTCATCACGCATGACCGGCAAGCGCAATTCCAACGTGCCCGAGTAGCCCTTGTCACGCACTACCAGGTTCTTCCGGTAACCACGAACACTGTAAAGGCCACCAACTGCGAACTGCTCGGGGCCGAAAAGTGGGTCGTCAGTCCACTGGGCATCGAGTCTTGCGAAAAGCTCGTTGCCATTCTCACCGAAGCGCTGCAGAAACTGCAGCTGCGCCAGCCACGCAAAGAACTCGCCCGAAGGGAGATCACCGCCATTGGTGGTAGCATCGAAGGCATCGATGCCCAGGCTCAAGGTCGAGCGCAAAGCAAGAACGCGTGTTCGGCTGCGCGTGTTCCAGTCCTGAATGAAGCGTAAAACGCTCAGCTGAACTTCGCCGTCACTGGGGACGCCGGGCGAAAAGGAGAAACGCTCGCCGAGCAGTGTGCTAATGCTCTGGCGCAGATCGAGGCCACCGGCCAGGGTCAATTGCTGGTTCGGTGTACGTAGCACTGGCTGGCTCAATCGGAGCGCAAGCGTCCGACCCTGACCCTCGATATCGAGGACATCGAAGGGATCCTCGACCACTTCAGTCTCGGACAGGCGCAAGTGCACGTCCATCGTCAGGTCGTTGGCATTCAACGGTACGCCGTAGTTCACAGAGACCTCCGACAGGCCGCCGGCGAGATCCAGCTGCCCGGAGAGCACGTCACCCCTACCCGTCAGGTTGTACACCGCACCACGGTACACGCCGTGCACCTCTCCCAACGAAGGCGACACGTCATTGTCGATCGCAAAGCTGTTGCGGTAACGCGCCCCTTCTTCGATTTGCGCACTCAACCTGGCCTCCCCCGGACGATCACCCGGCGCCAGTTCGGCATTGATGCGCTTGATGAACGGGCCTTGCAACAAGATCTGCATCTGCTCCTGCAGGTCGTTCACGTTTAGCGGCGGGCCGGCGCCAAGTCCGAGACGCTCGGCGACGTAAGCCGAGCGCAGCCGTTCGTTGCCGCTGATGTCAATGTCGGCCAGCACGCCCTCGATGATCTCCATCCGGACGATGCCATCCTCGACCTTCTGGTCGGGTATCAAGGCGCCGGAGTTGACGTACCCCCGATTGACGTAATGAAGGGTCAGGGAACGACGCGCGGCTTCCAAGTCGACCATGTTGATCGCCCGCCCGACATACGGCGCCGTGACCTGCGCCAATTCCTCGCTACTGAAAATCGTGTTGCCGCTGAGACGGATCTCGCGAACCATTATGCGAGGACCCGGCGCGACCGGCGCAACCGGTGCAGTATCGGGGGGCGGTTGAGTGAAACTCGGCTCTTTGGGCTGGGCCGGGCTGAAACCCGGCGCCAGGGCCGGCGCACCGACATCACGCGACAGTGGTGTACCGAGTGGTACCGACGGTGGACCCAGCGTTTGCCCAACGGCGCCCGGAACAAGCGCTATCAGGAGCGCCACACCGATCACAACGCCACCGGCACTCGCTCTTATTCGGGTCCACCCCTTACCCTTGATACAACAATGGCTCATTCGTCGCTGTCTCCTGCTGTGCTTGCGCGGTGTTGGCTCTGAACGCCGGATTCGTGCTTCCGATCGAACTCCGCCGACGAAGGTTGCTCGGCGATACGTAACTGGCCCACAGCAACCGCGCTTGGCAAGACGCAGCGCAATCATTTGCCAACGATCGGTCAATCCGCGCCGTGCGCAGGCCTGCTCTGAGGGCATCTGCGCAGGCGGTTAGCGATACGCCCAACGGCGCCTTGCCAACCGAAGGAAATGTGGGTCCGAATTGGAAAGCGGCAATGATTGTCTCGGTTCTGTTACACGTCTATCGGCAACCCAGATCCGCGACCAGCCAGCCTTCGGCCGTCGGATCGCTTGGGCCGAACGCCAGCAGTTCATCCAACTCTTGTGTTCGTTCTGGAGTACCTGCCGGGGTGACGGCCAAACCCGTCGCCAGGCTCGGCAGGTAACCGTCCGGGCTTACCGGCACACCGCCGCGACTGGACAGCGCCAGAGTGCTGGTACCGGCCCGTCCGACACCGCAGCCCGCCTTGAGCAGGCCCGCCGCCTCAAGGTATGACTCGGACATTTGGGCGAGTGCGCGAGCCAGATCCCCGTCCGGACCCTGGATGATGACCTCGCCGTCCTGCGCGTTGGTGGGACCACTGGCCTGCACCAGGCTGTCCTGCGAGATCAGGATGTAGTTGCCGGTGATCGTGATGTTACCCGCCCGTACCGCCAGCGGGTCGGTGGCATTGGCGATCACCTGGCTACCGTTCTGTAGCACAACGAACTGCGGGTCGATATCGATGTTCCCGCCAGTTCCACCAGGACCCTTCACGCTGGTCGTGATCTTGCCGTTATTGAGCAGGACGAGGTCCGAGGCAATAACCTTGATATCGCCACCGTCAGAGAGCAGCGACTCCGTATCGATGCTGCCACCAATCACCCGCACTTCGGTTCCGCCGTCGACCAGAACATCACCGGCGACGCCGAAGGGAAGACCACTCGGCAACAGGCCACCTCCTCGCGACGACGCGGCGATCCGGCCGTCATTGCGTACCGTCACACCGTTGACTGCTCTTACCGTGACATCGCCACCGTTACCGTCGCCAAGCAGATCTTTCTGGCCGTTGGTGATCGCCACCGAGATGCCGCTGCCGCTGCTAATCTCGCCGCCGTCCACCAGGACCGAGTCCGCGGTAACAGTGACAGATCCTGCGTCGCCATCGCCACCGGTATCCGCCGCAATCAGTCCACCTTCACCAACGGTCAGCTGCCCGGCGTTGACGGTGAGTACACCACCCGCCCCGGCACCGCGCGTCTGAGTGTTCAACGCGCTCGACCGGTTCGTGGCCGACGATGAGCCAGAGACCGAGAGCGACTGGGTCGCGGTCACGGTCACTGTGCCCGCATTGCCGCTTCCGCCCAGGACAGAACCGTCGCCGGTGTTAACGGCGCCGCTGAAGCTGCGGATCTGCGCACCTTCGGTCAACGTAACGCGTTCCGCTGTCACCGTCACGCTGCCGGCATCCCCGTCGTTGAACGTGTCGCTGTTGATGGTCGAATCGGCTGCGGCGAGGGTACCCACCCTGATGTCGACATCACCGCTATCACTCGCCCGCTCGGTGCGGGTCGTGATCGACGCGTTGTTCATTTCCAACAGCGGCGACTCGATCGTGACCGAACCGCCCGCTCCTGTACCTCCTGGAAAAGCGTCGTCCTTCGCGCCTGCGGCAATGACACTTGCAGCCACGGTGCCGCTCATGCGGATCGCCTCACTCGCCCGAACGGTTACGTTGCCACCATTCCCATTGCTGAACGAGTTGGATCCGATCTCGGTGTCGCCAATCTGGGTCAGGGTACCGGTGTGGATCTCGATATCGCCGGCCCCACCAGTGACACCACTCCCGTTTTCGACCGTACTCGCGAGGATCCAGGCTGCCGCGCCATTGCCCTGTAGCAGCACTGTGCCTGCTGGATCCGCTACGGAACCGATCTGAATCGTGGCGCCACTACCAGGACCGAAAGTTCGCCCACTGATCAAAACCAGTCCT
>Ga0180435_10003610_pt1 | contig 15419 bp, 24 predicted proteins | sample SS_ome_3_FD_132467 | JGI IMG/M metagenome (GOLD analysis project Ga0180435, IMG submission 132467) | Hypersaline lake sediment archaeal communities from the Salton Sea, California, USA - SS_3_S_1 metaG | ecosystem: Environmental > Aquatic > Non-marine Saline and Alkaline > Hypersaline >... | reverse complement strand
ACATTGCTCATCATCCAGTTAAGCACCGGGCTGTTCTCATGATGCAGCCTGCCAGCTTTCACCATTGCGAATATAAACTTCATTGGCTCAGACAGGCCTTTGGTTGTCTGCGCGACCTCAACAGTATCGATACCCGCCTTTTCTATGCGCTGCGCAGTCTCAGTGGCTCCCCAGTCATCGTAGCCAACTACCTCAGTCTGGTAATCTTCAGCATGCTTGATCGCATCCTGCTCGATTTCATCATAATCGATGATATTGCCTTCGGTTAATACTACGCAGCCGCTTTCAATAAATCCCTGGTAAAGCGAATGATTCAGATGCTCGATATCTGTGGCGGTTTCTTCAGGCAGGTAATATTTACCAAACAGGTAATAGTGAATGTTGCCATCTGACTCCAATCGCTCGTACATATCCATGCGAACTGTGAAATCATCTTTACTGGATAAATCCAGAGCAGAAACATTCCTGCAGCCTGACAAATCACTCCGAGTCAGCTCTGTAGCTTGACGATCCCACCACACCATGTTCATCCAGGCATTTAATGAGCCCACCCAGATATTGAGGTGTTTTGTTTTATAGTAAGCCGCCTTAACCGGATTGTTCTTTGCCTGGTCGCGCTTATGGCGAAGAATGTCAGCCTTTATCGAAATACCGAAATTTGGATTCGCCATCTCTATGGCTTCATCACTATCCCAGGTGACACCTTTAGCATCGATCGTAAAGATGATCGCAAACAAGTGCTCATCCACAATCTTGCCATCAAGTACCTGCTGACAATTTTTCTGATGCTTATGACAAACACCTTCCAGGTTATCGCCAGCCGTGGTAATCACCATCAGCAATGGCTGGGATCTGGCTAGCATGCCGGTATCCATTGTTGAGTACAATGAATCGTCCGGATGCTCATGGTACTCATCGATGATCGAGCAGCTGGGTGACGCACCGTCCCCAGGCTTACCGATGACCGGTTTGAACTCTGAGCCGTCTTTCGTGCTCAGATGTTTCGCGTGAACCGAAACTTTGTAGTGACTACGATAACCCGGTTTTCTTTCAGCCATTTTTTTTGCTGGCCGAAACACTTCCCATGCCTGCTTTTCTGATGTTGCCCCGCTGTACACTTCAGCGCCAGGCTCACCATCAGCCGCTAGCATGTATAAACCGATTGCCGCTGCAAGCGTTGATTTGCCATTTTTTCGAGGAACATAAACAGCGGCTTCACGAAAGCGCCGTAATCCAGTTAGCTTATCTACCCAGCCAAAGATATTGGCCACAATAAACTTTTGCCAGGGAGCAAGCTTTAACCGATTATTCGCGCCCCGCTTCTTTGCTTCATCCCCTTTGACATGAGGGAACTTTTCCATGAAAGAGATGACACGGATAACCTGGTCCCAGCATAGCCACCAGGCAAAGCCATCATGCCCTGATCGATTCAGATCATTGACAAACCGCTCGACAGCCAGGCGCTCATAGCGGTTAGCCGGTCTTTCTCCATCCAGGACGGAATCTACATACTGCCAGATATCAGCGATGTACGGATGTATGGCATCAGTCGATATCGCCGAACTCATCGAACATATCACCTTGACGGCCAGCGTTATATCTCAGCTCATCACCGGGGCTTAAACCGAAACGCGCTGCCAGGCTTAACAAACTACGATGATCCACATTAACCTGGGCAGCATACGGTCTCAGTTTACGCTGGATACCATTACGGCCTTCAGTAATGTATTCCCAGTCATTCACATCAAGGTATTTTTGCATGCGTTTTATCCTGGCCAGCGTAACGCAATACTGAGCCAGCAGATCCACATACAGATCCTTCATGCGCTTTTCTTTTAACAATAACAGGCAGACACGATCCCAGATAACAACTTCCTCTTCACCCAGGTAGTCAGGCCGCATTGAAGCGACCTCATCGACCAATACAGATTCATCTTTATCCGTTTCTTGAGAAACAGCATCACGCGCACCGACAGGCATGGCAAACACATTGTTGGCGGAGCCTTGTTTGCGCGCCAAATCTGGATATCGGCCTCTTGTTTCCATGATGGGTTTTCTCAATTAATTTCAGTCTGCGTAAAAATCTCATTAGGGGTGCGGTACTGTTCTGAAAGACAATAAACTTTCAGTACCCCCCTGCATTGCGACGGACAGGATTAGAAAATCCTCCGTCCTCCTTTGCTGTCTTCCTGTCATGGCAGGACTTACATAGAGCCTGCCAGTTATCCTGTTCCCAGAATAGATCCTCGTCACCTTTATGCGGGATGATGTGATCAACAACTGTGGACGGTGTTACCTTGCCAGATGCTGAGCAGTGAACGCACAAAGGATTATCTGCCAGGAACACCTGGCGTTCCTTGTTCCATCGATGGCCGTAGCCCCTGGAAGACGGTGAGCCACGATAACGATCAGCTGTTTTGCGCCGTTCTTTTTGTTGTTGTTCGGCTTGCACCTGGTGTCGTTGACAGTAACGGCCTTCAGTCCGCTGGTAGCATCCTGCCTTCGCACAAAGCTTTTTAGTTTTACTCGGCATGATCAATATCAGCCAATAAAAAACCCGCGACCGTGTAAACGATTGCGGGTTTGTTATTGCCACTTCCGGTGAAGTTATCACGAATATAGTTGAACCTGGTCGACCACGCAAGAGGTGAATGAAAAATAATTTCTTTAGCCACGATCAATTGCATCCCACCAAATACTGACCATCGTTTCACCCTGCTTGATGAACGTCAGCACTTTTGTCTTGCTCACTCGCAAATGTTCAGCAATATCACGAGTCGACATACTGGCTTCATAATAATAATCAAACAAAGCCTGATAGATGATCTGATCACGATCACGCACCTTGCAGAGTATTCGATCTATCATTTCAGCCTCATTGTTTTCATATGGCGGTACATAGCCTTGCCCTTGATCCTGCCTCTCTCTGTAGCTACCGATCAATCCGTAACCACCCGGCATAGCTCCACTTGAAGCATGCAACCAATCAGCCCACGCCTTCAGTCGCTGCCTAGTTGGCTCAAGCCAGTCATCCTGTTGCTGCATCATCGCACTCATTTATTTTCCCCCAATGCTCATCACACGCCTGCTTTGCCTGGTCTGGATCGTGATAACCACCTATGTATTCACGACCAACCGGCACCTTCTCACCAATCTTGTAATGCGCTTTCATCATGTCCCAGGTAACGGATTGCTGGGGCCCATAAGCCAGGTACAGCCACCCATCTCCCCGCCTGATAAATAACACTCGATATCCCTGGTCAGAGTCTGCATAGTTACTGCTGGCCCTGAACCACTCCACGATTACTGTTTCTCAGGAACTTCACGGACAGCCTGACAGGCGATCCATTGAGAACCTTCCATGAAAACACAAACCCCACCGACAAACTCAAGATCGAACCCAGGCCTCGCTGGATCAAGATAATCATTGATGACATCCTGCAAAGCTTCGATAGCCTCATCCGCATTATGTGCCGCTACCTTAAAAACCGAATATCCACTCATCACATTCACCTTATTTTCACGTGAGAGACATGAGTCAGAGAAAAACACGTCTCTGACTCGCTCTCTGACTCAAACATTCTTCTTTACTTTCAACTGGTTAACACTCTTTGAGTCAATGAGTTAATACATATGGGGTAACATTATTACGGGTACGTGCGCGCGCACGCGCATGACTATAAAGACCCCTCTGACTCACCTGACTCATCTGACTCAAACCTTAAAAATCAACAAGTTAGACCCCTCTTTTCTCTGACTCACCTCTGACTCACTCTGACTCAAAAACATATATTTGCCCTAAAATGGTGCGATTTCTCCGGTTGACTCAGGGTTGCTATACCCTTGTCTCTGGTTTTTTGACTTCTCTCCATTTGGCAATAACACCCGTTTTCGAGTCTTTGCCCAGTTCAATCTCTTAGTCATGATGTCGCTGATCCTGGCTGTGTGCGTCGTGTTATTGACTGACTTCGCATCAGCCCCAATCACATCAATCAACAATTCCCTGGTCGTGATGAATTCAGGTTTATTAACCTCCAGGTATTCGGATATCAGATCTTCCCAGGGATCAAGTTTGAGACGCTGCTCCTGTTGAGACATGAACAACGCAACCTCTTCATCAGAAGCCGGGTGCCACTTTTCACCCTGCTTAAAACGATGCAGAGCCTCAGCCCATAATTGATCTTTGAATTTGACAAGCCAATCACGATGCACAACCTCACAGGCTATTGGCCAATAACGCCGGTTACCGGTTAAGTCTTTGAAATATTCGGTATGGTTAACTGTCCCGAAAAAGACAGTTTGCCGCTTTCGCTCAATCACTGATTTACCGTATGGCGGTCTATATTTATCCACCTGTTGCGACATCATTAACTTTGCCTGTGACGCCTCCCCCTTATTGAATGCGTCCATCTCAGCGACCTCATAGCCCCAGGTTCCCTTCATCAAGAGATAATGGTCTTTACCATCCAGCGAGAAAGGCGCGTCACTAAACCACGGATCAAATAGAATTTTGATAGCTGTCGACTTACCCTTACCTTGAGCCCCCTCAAGGATCAGCATCTCGTCCATCTTGCAACCTGGCCGCATTACCCTGGCCACAGCCCCAATCAAGAACTTAGAGCCAGCAAGCGTGAGATAATCAGTAGGCTGCACCGATTCAAAGCACAGACTGAGCCATTGATCCAGGCGGCCCTCACCATCCCATTTAATGGATTTGAGATATTCACGGACCGGGTGAAATCGATTTTCCCGAGAAACGATTTTTATCGCTTGATAGACATCGGCATATTGCGGCGTCCGGCGGAGCCTGTAATTGCGATGTATCCAGATTCGAAGCTGATCAATATACTCATCCTCGATCTCATCCCTTTCATGCGGAATTAGCGACTCACCGACAATCTTTTCACTGTATGAAAATTCGCAATAACCAAATACTGATTCCCACCTTTTGTCATACTTCAGGATCAACTCCATATTCGATAAGTGGGAATCAATATCTTGATCCCTGCCAAATCGCTGCAGGCTATCGGTCCAGGACTCCTCAAAGGGATCGTAATAATCTAAATCACCACATCCATCATCTTCACAGTAAACATCAATCGACGGTGATTCCGGCATCGTATTTTCTGGTAAATCTTGCGAATACCCCTGATCAACGCTTCGCGCTTGAGCGATACTGTTGCCGTCATGCGCAGCAACAATGGCTTCAAGCTGCCTTTTGACCTCAGCAAGCCCTTGCAGCTGGTGAAGATCATTGAAATCTGTAGGTGTCGCGCTCATAGATTGAAGGCCTGCTTTGCAAAGGTCGGTAAGGCCGCGATCCCGTTAACCTGATGAGCGGTTGCTGTTGCGCTCTCAAGCCCGGTATTGGTTGGCTTGTGACTATCGTTATCACCGCAGATAAGCAGCTTTTTGTCTGGGTAGACCCCGCGAAAGCCTGCGGCGACATGCGCAAGATTACCGGCATCAAAAGCTACCGCTGTCGGCCAGCTGGTGGCCATCAAGATACTGGCTGCCGTTGCATAGCCTTCAGCAAAGGCGATGACCTGATCGTCATCGTTAATGAGTCCGCCTGTCGGCGGCTGATTTTTACTAACCAGGTGGAACAGTTCTTTTTTCCTTGAAAGTTTCAGAAACTGCTTACTGCCGTTTTCGTTGATAAACTGCAAAGACCAAAGCTTGCCGTCCATGTCCCGCATAGGGATGGCGATAGTCCCGGCCTTAAAATATTTGAACGTGACAGCATTACCATCATATTCATCGGAATTCCTATAATCGAAAAACTTACTGACATCATCCTTGCCGGTAATCACATCGACGCGCTTTTCAGAGAGATAGGTGATGATCACCAGGCCATGCGTAACAAAACCAATACCGAAAGCCGCCACTTTCTTTCTCTGTAGGTATTTCGATTTACCCATGTTATCCAAGTGAATGTCTAAAATTCGCTGACAGGCCTCAGCATTTCGCTCATGCCAGGCATTCAGTTCCTCCTTGTCTTTCTCTGCCTGCTTTTCAATGGTTTCACGGCGTTTTTTCTGATCAGCTTCACGCTGTTTTTTTTGTTCTGGTGTAAGCTTCTGCTGTTGTTTCGGTTGATATCCGCCATCTTTAGCTCGCGAAATCAGTGTGCCTATCCCGACGCCGCCACTAGCCCGAACACTCTTCCAGGTAGACTGGCAATCATTCTGGTTATAACTATCGCCGCCCTGACTCCATTCATCAAAAACCATGAAGCCCTGGTTGCCAAACTCAGACTTGATGGCCATCGCGATCTGGGCCCAGTCATTACGGCTACAGTTAGGGTCGATAAAGACCAGAGCATCAGCTACATCATCCAGCGTTAGTGCATCCACCAATAGTTCCTGCTTTATTGTTATTGAATTTCCCGGTCTTGTTATCCTTGCGCCCTTACATATGAAACAACCACGTCGGCGAGAATAACTTTGGTCTTCAGATCGACCGGGTAACCTGCACGTCATCACTCAACCGTAGAGAGAGTGATTCCGCTTCCGGAGGACGTGGCTCTAGCTTTCCTCAAATCCCCTACACCAGTGCTTTCCTGGTGATAATTTCTTAATGCATGGATTGATGTTGCTCATATCAACCCAGCGACAGGCAGAGCACCCTTCTTTCTGATAAACAGTGCTCGCCTCAAATCTTGATAACGTCTCTGCCGGATCTCGATACATGTAATACGGCATTGCATTGCTCATGCAGCTAAATCCCCTGTCTCACAATCGCTGTAAGGCGCGCAGAAATACCCAGCATCCTCAGCAGCCCCCAGGTGTTTTCTCTCAACCAGGTAACAACCAACGACACAAAACCGGTTACCGTCGTGATAACTGGATCTGATCTCTGCCAGGTAGCCATCATGGAATACCCGCTGACCAATGATCGGTTGACTGCTATTCATAAACTTTCCCGCGCCCTCAGTTCAGTAAGACGCGCTTCAAGCGCATGGATTTCTACTTGTTTTGATTGACTGTTCAGCATTCCCTTGGACTGCATCTCAAAAAACTGACTGATCGCCCTGTTACCCGCCAAATCCTCAATGACCGGATAAAGATCAGGGTTCATAAAGCGCTTTCTCTTGCTGAAACGACTATTGAGGACCGCCGACAGGTTTCCTGGTGACATCTCCAATAATTCAGCCCAAGCGCGCTCATTGCGTTTTGGGTTACTCAGACTCATACACAACCTGATCGAATCAGTGTAATCACGGCATGACGCTACCAAATGAGATGGAGCGTTCACCTTGTCCTTGAGTACCGACATAAATGGCATTTCGCCCTGTTTAAAATCCATCTTTCACCTCCATTCAAATCCATTGCTTACAGAATTTGCTTAGGTTTGCTTACTCTTTCGAGCTATAAAAAAAGCACGAGCAAAAACTCGTGCTTACGCGGCATACAGGTCCGGCCTAATTGCTTCTCGTGTTAATGCGCCATCACTCGCATTTTCCAAAGCAATCACGGTTTTCAGACCAGCTTTTCTATGTCCGTTTGCGAGCTGAGAAAGATAAGCGACTGACGTATTGGCTTTCTCAGCAAGACTCACCTTCTCTTCACGAGTAAGGTTTTTTAAATAAGTTTTCATGTCCATGAAGTGACAATAGCAAACGCTACTGATTATTTCAATAGCATTTGCTTATTGCGTTTTAGTTAGCAATTGCTATTTTGAGAAAGTGAAAATGCGCGAAGACAAAATCCAGAGAATCAGACAAGAAAATATTATTCGTCTGATAGAAATTCATGGCGGGAATGCAGACTTGACTGATGCATCAGAAACTGACCCAGGTTACATAAGCCAAATAAAAAACGGCACGCGCGGAATGGCTGAAAAAGCAGCTCGTGGATTTGAAAAAAGATACAAACCAGAGTGGTCCCCAGGGTGGCTGGATATGGTAGGTATTGATTTTACACGACCCGTCATCTTGCAAAACTTCAACGATTTACATCTACATCATCCAGACGGCCTGAAGGAGGTAAAGCGACAACTGGAAGCAGCTGTTGAGTCAATTGATGATGATAATAAATCTGAGATACAGCAGCTGTATGACAATGCCATGCCGTCTGCTCAGAAAATGATTAAGGCATTTCTTAAGGATCATCAAAAGGTGCCAAAATCAAAAATCAGTAAATCACTGAAAGAAAACAACAGCTCATCAAGCAAGAAATAGAGGCACGGATGTCATCAAGGATTTTCAGATCAGCTGATACCGCATTGAGGCCTACAGGATTGTCTTTCGAGGAGAGATGGAGAGACAAAGATAAAGGCTTAATCACCAGCTGGGAAGTGGGCAGGAAATTAGCACAAAAGCAACCCGATCTTGCGGACAAGGCACGCAATAATGAATTACCTGAACTCGGCTGGAAAGGTGGCACTAATAAAGAAACGCTAAACATAAAACACAAATACGGCACGCTTCTCTATCTTGCTCAGTGGCAAGGGCTACGTGGTGACGATCTCAATATCGATCTACAGCAAGAATACACATTAACTTGCAGTCGAACTGGTGTTGAATTTACCTACACGAGCAAAATCGAAAAGTTCAGCCCGCCAGGCAAAGACTGAATATCTAAAAATCAAAAGGCACTTAAGGAAGAGAAAAATGGAATTATTCACTAAATACAATAGGTCAGGAATTCAAGATCGCCAGATTGATACCCTAATAGGGCTAAGCAAAGGCATTATTGCTGATGGCAATATCAACCAAGCTGAAGCCGAGTTTCTTTACAGTTGGCTGATTCAAAACGCAACTACACAAAACCCTATCATTCTCAATTTGCTTGATAAGATTTCAGCCATGCTCCAAGATAACTTTCTTGATGCTGACGAATCGGCTGAACTGCTTTCCGTGTTACAGAAGATATCAGGTGAAAAATCCGAAATTGGAGAGCTCAGCAAAAGCGCAACCTTACCTATTGACGACCCTCTACCAGAAATCATCTTCGATGGAAAAACGTTTCTTTTCACCGGCACATGCGCCTACGGAACTCGCCAACAATGCACCGAAGCCACAGCACAGCTAGGCGGAATTATTGTAAAAACGGTGACAAAAAAACTTAATTACCTGGTAATCGGCACTTATGTTTCCGATAGCTGGATACATGAAAGTTACGGAAGAAAGATTGAAAAAGCCATTGAATATAGAACCAACGGCACGCCTCTTCACATCATCACCGAAGAACATTGGCTAAACTCAGGTAAAATTACCTAAGAACGCATATTGCTTAAATAAGTCTTTCGACACAGGCAAGGCAACATCCCTGTAATTCAGCAAGAGCATCAATAGCCACCACCACTGAACCATTCATCTCCAAATGAGATTTGATTCGACCTATGTTATTGGCCATTTCTGACCAGGCCTCGGCTTGCCCCGTTAATTCCTTCGATGCCATATATTTCTTTTTATATTCTCTAACAGGTTCCTTCCTGTAGTCGTCCAGGCTGACCAGTTTCCCTTTCATATCTTCTTCCTTCAAATCAACCTTTTACGGCATTTTTAGAAAAATCTTAAAAATAGCATTTGCTATTGACATATTTAATAGCAAACGCTATTTTAATTAGAGTCTTGTAATTGATGGTGATTTAAAAATGAAAACAACCAGCTCAGACCTGCAGCGTACTGCAGAAGAAGAAATCAGAAACACCCAGCGACTTCGCGCCTGGGAGGCTCGCTTCCAGGCCGCCACAGGCAGGCCACCAGCACTAATGCCTGACCCGCTTCGCACGGTCGCTTTTCAGCAAATCGTAAAACGTAGAAAGCACCTGCACCTGATCAGGCATGCGCGCGAAACAGCAAGCAACATTCTGTTTCTCAAGAAACGTCAAGACATCACTTTCGGTCACTTCCCTGGCCCGGAGGCATCATGAATCGCAAAACATTTTCAGGGCTGACCCCTGGCCAACAAATCATGATCGAGACATTCTGGAAGGACAGGATCAATTCAGAGAGCCGGGTTGACTGGTTGAGACTCTCTGACTACCTGTTCGGCGGATCGATGCTGGCCCCCAAAGACACAACGAAAGACTCCCTTGAATTGCTCTGTGATATCGCCAGCCAAAGAGCCTTTATGTGCATCAAGAGGTCAAGCATATGCCAGAACCAATAGAAGCAATAAATGAGCTGGTTGGTATCGGCGCACGCATGGCAGCAGAGCTTCGAGAATTCGAAGCCTGCGCCAGGCAAGCTGGTGACCAGCTGCCGGAAATAGTTGAACTCATCAAGGAATGGGATGAGCTCTATAGCAACTGGGGGGGGTAAAGCAATGAGTGCGCAACTGGCCGAAACTTTCAACCTGGTCCCGCCGCCAGATGATGCCTGTGAAACGGCTTTTCTTGATGCCTGGAAAGAGGGCGTAAGACTGACCATGTCACCTTCATTCTTTGGCGCTCACAGTGATCTGGATATCGAGCGAGCCACAAGAAAGAAATCGCTGACCCCTCACCTGCAGATCATCAGAAAGAAAATTGTCGATCTACCGATATCACGCTCCGCGATGATCGCGGCAATGGTCTCTTTCTACAACCCGGCTGAGGGCGCAAAGCTCGAAACCAAGATTCAATGTGCAGGCCTCGGTTGCCTGGCAAAACACTTAAACCCAAAGCAGCGCGAATGCTTGAGCAGGCTGCTTCTCACATACCAAGGGTGGTAACCATGAGCAATTCAATCACAGCAAAAGTTATCGACACTTTATCCGCAACAGCCATTGCAGCTGCTTGCGATGTCGCACCACGTACCGTGGGAAAATGGAAGCAAGCCGGTCACCTACCCCATACCGATATGACCGGTGAAACAGATTACTCAGGAGCCATTGTTGAGCTCAGTAAAGATTCTGAATACCCGGTTACCAGGAGACAATTATTCAGTGATCAGATGGATCTGTTAAAGCCTGGCATTGTTTACAAGATTCCGGCTGACATGATCACGCCAGACCCAGACCAACCCAGAGAGCAAATCGATTACAACAAAATCTATCGCCTGGGTGAAAACATCCTGCAGGAAGGACAGGAAAGCCCAATTTCATTCAGACTAAATATCGATGGCCGCGGCAAAGATGGTGAGCCGTTGATTCTGACTCACGGCGAGAGACGCCTGACAGCCATCCAGATGACTGATGGTATTGACTTTGTATTGGGACTGCTTGATACCAAAGAAGATGGCCCAGCCGCCAGAATATTGCGCCAGGCGAGCGATAACGAACAGCGCGAAGACCTAACCGCATGGGATTGGGCCTGCACATTCAGAAAGCTTAATGACATGGGAATAGGTCCCGGCAAAATTGCCAATGAACTGGCTGGCCGATCCATTGAAGGATTTTCCCGTTCAGTTATCAGCAACTATTTGCGCATGTTCAAGATGGATGAGCGGCTGCAGGAACTCGTTAAGTCCGGTTGGCTACCACCAGGCCATACAAAATACATACTGGGTATCAAAAGTGATCCAGTACGTGAGGCCATCGCCGAAGACTTGGTGGTTGTATCAAAAAGTGATGATCCTGAATGTCCAACCACAGCAGAGCTACAGACAAATATCCTGGAAGCTTACCGCAGTTTTCATCACGGCCTGGGTACGCGCGGCATGGGTGGGTATCACATAGATGTCTATAACACCTTTGATCACGAAGAAGAATGCGACGGCTGCAGCCACAAGATCAATGTCAATTTTCAGGGTGAAAACTATTATTTTTGCGGCCTGAAATCATGCTGGGATTCAAAGTATGCGGCGTATCAGAATCAGGAAGATGAAGAAGGCGGTGATCACGAAGAAACGCCAGAGGAGCGACGCGAGCGCCTTGAGCAAGAAGAAGAGTGGGATCGTCGCAGAAGGATTTCCGATGCCAAGCGCAAGCACCGTGAAGCTTATAGCGATCAGATAAAAGAGGCTGTCACCAAAGACCCTGATGCACAACTGGCAATGATTTATCTGCTAGAAACAAACTACGGCGACATCCCTCACCCTGATGATTTCAGTGATAACGAGGATGACACCAGGGCAATACTGGCACGCTTCAAGCAAGATCGTGACGCAATGTTAAAGGTCCTGGTTGATAAGTGCATGGACAATCTCTATGAGCAGGACATTGATGCCCTGGCTTACATGATCGAAGCTGAGCCCTATCATGAACCCAGTGACGAGGACGTTTCCCAGGAAACCGATGAACAGATTGACGCATTCAAGGAGGCTTCATAATCATGCCTCTTTACCTATCAGAAGCTGACCTGGCTGACATGCGCAGTATTTACTACTGGCTGTCATGCGCCCAGGTTGATCTCAAACACATCGATCCAAAGCAAATTAGCAAGCCTGATCAGCGCATCCGTTTTGACAACATCGCTGGCTGCCTAACCAATGTCGAAATGGCTATGCAGCGGATCACTTCAGGATTCAACCGTCGAGAAGATGGAGTCTCGCCATGAAACAGAAAACTGAGTTTTATGCTCAAAAGACCGTATTCAATCAAAGCATTGATATTTACATGCGGATCGAACTTGAGCCTGGTGCTTATGCGATAGCCCAACCAATAATCCTTGAAAGATATCCGCATGATAATGAAATACCGTTATCAAGTCCGACAATGGATACTGCCTGGCAGCGGATCTGCAAAGCTATGACAGAAAAAGACCTGGTACGGTTTCAGTTCAAGGATATCAGGGCAAAACATGCGTCTGATCTTGAGGATTTAGGTGGTGATGCCACCGCCAACCTGTTGCATTCAGATCGGTCAGTGACAAAGCGGCATTATCTCAGGAAACCAAAGAAAGTGGTTTCACTCAGGTAAGCCTGCAACCCTTTATAGGCATCACGAGCAAAAAGTTCATGTTTTGGACGGAGATCTGGACGGAGAAATAAAAAGGGTTAGTGACTACTATCATCACTAACCCTTATAAAATATGGTGGGTCGTATAGGATTCGAACCTATGACCAATGGATTAAAAAGCCTCTTTATAATTCTTAATAATCAATAGGTTATAAAGGATTTTGGACGGAGACGCGCTTGGCTACCATTAATTAAAACAATAACTTACAAATGCCTGGACGGAAACTTTTCTGCGCTATTTAACACCATTATGCTCAAGTGAATAATGATTTCCATCACCAAAACGACCACCCCAGGCTCCGCCGATCGACTCCCAGTATTCACCCAGGTGACGATGAGACTTTGTACTTGAGAGATAGCGACCGTCCTTGAATAAATTCAGATCAATTGCCAGGCGTTTTCCGTGTAGAGATTTATCATTTCCATAAGGACACCGGGAGTCTCGAAATGCATCACCAAGCGTCACCTCATAGCCAAGCTGCTCCGCGTGCAGAATGAGCAATGCAACCATATGCGTAAATCTAGATTGCTTCTGTCTGAGCGTTTCTCGCTTCCTAGTCATTCTTCACGCCTCCGGATTGCCCAAACCCTGACATCAATCCCCTGCTGTTTCAGATGCCCCCTCACCGTCCAGAACCGGATCAGGTGACGCCAATCATCTGGTCCATAGATCAGCAGTATGCCAGGCTTAAGTCCAGTCTTTACCGAATAAAAAAGGCTCTGACTGATAGCCTCGGCCCATTTTTTAGCCCAATCGATCTCAATGGCATAGCCATCCTGAATACAATCAACACGGGATTTATCTTCGAGAACAACTTCGACCTCGCCCTTGCACCAATGCGCCTGGTAATCCTTTTCCAGCCACTTAGCCTCAGCGAATAACGACACGCTGTAAAATAACAAGCCCGTTAGTATGTAGACATAAATATTCATGGGTGCGACCTCATGTGGTATTCGATTTTGTCTTCTGAGCTTTGAACCTTTAGCTTCCATTGTTCATTGGTTCTTTCCATGATCTGAATGCGTGACTCCAACCTGCCAAGTCTGCGCTGTAGCTCAGTATCACTGTCTTTGCTCTGCCTTAAAATATCGGCCTGCATTACCCTTGCGTCTGTCCCAGTAAAAGGATCAGGACGAGGATCATGAGCGACTCTGCTACCAAGACTCCCCCCAGCACCCCCCAAGATAACCGCTGCAACCAGTGCCAAAAGTTTGTTGACAGGCTTTTCTTCTTCGTTGTTTGCCATGTGTGCATAATTTTCCTATAGAGTTTCTAAATACAATTCCGGGTTCTTTTCAAATCCTTCAGAATGCCTGAATCCGTCATCGTGGTTAATGAATGCTGGATGTCCTGAAACAGCCCCTGAGCCGCCCATATCACCCCAGATAGATTTTGGTACCCATTTAGTAAGTTTCGCTACCTCTGTAGCCCTGTCTCGCTCTGAGTGGTACACATGAATAATTCCTTCAAAAGAATCGGGTGGCTCCCATAATTTATTTAAGGCAGGATGAATGAAGATAATTCGTTTTGGATTGGCACCTTTTTTCAAAGCCCTGGCGATAATAGCGCATCCATTGGAATGGCCTATTAATACGTCATTATCAGAAGTACAATTTTTCAGCTTCTTTGCGCGTTTACCATTACCCAGCCAGGCACCAATCAAACCTACCCAGCCATAGGCAAAAAACCGAGGATTATGGCCCTGAGCCTTCAATAGTGGGAACAATGTGCCGACTGTACTCAACCCACCGTCATTCACATTAAATCCGTGAATCAACACAACATTCATTTCATGCACCCATAAAAAAACCGCTTGAAGCGGCTATAAAGTAAACACAACAAACAAGCGGTTGACACATTACGAAGGCCACACAATATCCTCTAACGCTGTACCATTGACTTCGGCGGCATCACTGGTTGATCTGACAAGCTGAACCCATGCCCATACCGCCTCAAGCTCTGCCACTCGCGGATTAGTTGGGTCATTACGGTCAAGGTATGAGGCCTCGGCCAGCATGTTACGCTGCTTCCATTCAGGGTACTTTGCGTTGATGATTTCTTGAGCTTTGGATTTGATGGCGGCTATACGCTGCGCTTCCAGCACTTCGGGAGGGATAACCGGGGCAACATGTTCAGCAATATTCCCGTCAGCAACAATCTGATTATAAAGATCAACTCCATGCTGTTCAGGATCATTCGGATCTGCTGTAAATCTAATCCACCCATATTTCGGATGGTTTACTACACAGTTAATCGTTCCGAACTGTGTATATACTGGATTTATATATTCCATTTAACTAATCCTCTGCCATAAGTTAATACCATAAATGGAGTTGCCTGTATCTCCATCTGCATAACCTAAACCCATGTTGCGCCATGTCCCAGATGGTCGCGCCTCTGTTGTACCAAGATCACCAGTTCCTACTGACGCAACTCCGCTAGCGCTAGGATTGTAGCGCATATTATGAGCACCATTTGCAGATGTGAAATAGAATAAATTTGAACCCGCTTCCGTACTACCAACACCAGTATCAACATCACTTTGATCAGCACCAAGAAGCGCATAAGTACCAACAGCACCGAAGGTTGTT
>Ga0180435_10003609_pt1 | contig 15421 bp, 15 predicted proteins | sample SS_ome_3_FD_132467 | JGI IMG/M metagenome (GOLD analysis project Ga0180435, IMG submission 132467) | Hypersaline lake sediment archaeal communities from the Salton Sea, California, USA - SS_3_S_1 metaG | ecosystem: Environmental > Aquatic > Non-marine Saline and Alkaline > Hypersaline >... | reverse complement strand
ACCCAACTATCCGAGAAGCTGAATGTTTATAGTCTTCATTCCCCTTATCTGTGTTGGGTGGTAAATAAGGTAACAACCCCTGATACCACCAACACCATGATGAGGGATGAAGATGAAATACAAGGAGAAAGAACAAAGCAGATTCAAAAAAGGAAAAGAAGAGGTGAAAAATCTCGGCGGCGATATCGACCGCAAGGCCGGCCTGATCCATACTGCCTACGAAGCAGCTGTCGCAGAGCTAGGCTACACACAAGACGACCTAATGGACTCAGGAAATTCCAAGGAAGTCGTGAAGCTCATGTTCAGCGATAAGTACCTCGGCAGCAAGGAATTCAACAAGTACATAAGCGAAGACCATGCAGGAAAGAGCCACACAGACCAGCAGAGGGACTTCAAAGGCAAGCTCGGGATGACCACGAACGACTGCCTCAGCGTGATCGCGAAGTACGGAAACCTGCAGAGAGGTGCGCTCGAAAGAGGAGTAGACCAGCACTACAGCAGAGAGCTGGGCGAGAGCATGACCTCCTGGATATGGCACCAGGCATACGACCCAAAGGCCGACCTCGAGCAGAACATGAGGAACTATGCGGAACTGCTCAAAGAAGACCCGGTACTCACGAACGCGGATATCAACCCGATGAAGTTCGACAGCGTCGAAGACATCACAGGCGAGGTGTTCAACGCGCTACAGGGCAACTCAACCGTGAAAAGATACGAGAAAGCAAGAGGGGCTGAGTTCCACTGAAATCTTTTAGCTTAACATTTACGGAAGGAGAACATAAAGGAGAAAGATCAGATAATGCAACAGAACCTGGCATACCAAGTCAATGCAGGCGCAGGGGATGCAACGCGCCAAGGCTTCGATAGTGCCACCTCCTATTTCTCGAAACAAGACAGTGACGATAACATCGCATCAAGGGTAAGAAGCGAGATAGACACACACCTCGAGCCGCAGATAAGAGACGTCGCGTACGACATGGCAGACTCCCTGACAAGCGCTATCTACGATGCAGCAGAGCAGCAAGGACAACCGACGAGAAGAGAAGCTCTCGACTACTTCGAAAGGAACTTCTGGACAGAAGGCGTCGACAGGACAATCGGCAACATCTCCAAGCTCGGAAGAGAATCAGGCATCGCCCCGAAGAACATCTATCCAAAGCTGAAGAGATACGAACTGATGCCCCTCGTCAACCACAAAAGGCCTGAAGTTCAGGCACCGCTCGAAAACAAGCTCTACACAGGCGGAACAGGAGCGGGCATCACCGCAAGCCAGGTCCAAGACACGCTCACGAGCACCTTGTCAGGGTACAGGGAAAAACTGCACCCTACCATGTACGCAGAGATCGACAGCAGGATAAAAGAGAGATCCGAAGCGATAGCCGCGAACGTCGCAGACTACATGCCAACACCGGAGAAAAGACTCGAGACAATATTCGACAATACACGCGGAGTCACAGACTACCGCCAGGCGAAAGCAATGTTCGAGAAGCAGATAGTGTACGACGCACTCTCTGCAGCAGGCTTCGACAAGAAGAAAGCAGCGAAGTATCTAGGAGATGACATAAGGACACTCAACAGGAAGATCAAGGAGTTCTGTCTCGACGAAGAAAATGTCGCGCGCATGGACGATTTCATACGCAAGAAGAACAGCAAAGATGGACTGACAGAAGAGAGAGCCAGTGAAGTTGGCAGGCCTGCAGGAGCTGTCGATGAGATCGAACGCTTCCACGAGATCGTCAGGGAATACAACTCAAAGAGAGAAGCAGAACGCAAGCGACAGTCACGCCTACAGAGAGCAAAAGGTTTAAATAAACAACAATCCTAAGTATGCCTGAAGAGGTGTGCGTACATGGTCAATAAAATATCCAAAAAAAGGCCTGCGGCAAAAACGAAACGCAGAAGTCCAGCAAAAGCAAGGAGCTCAACCAGAGTACCCCGCGAAACTGCAGAAGAAAGGGTAGAGTTCGCAAGGTTCCTCAAGCTCGCACAGCAGACAGAGCGGGAGGGCGTCAAGTTCTACACAGAAGTCAAGCGCAGGATAGACGACTACAACATGAACAAGTTCATAGATGTGATACTCGAGCAGGAAAGGGAACACCTAAGGATAGTCACAGAGGTCTACAACGCAGAGAAGAAGAAAGGGATAGCCGAGGCTGCAAAGACCGCAGAAGCATACCACAAGCAGAGAGCATTGAAGACACCCTTCGAGGCGATGAAACAAGTCGAATCCCTCGTCAAGAAGAAGACCACCATATACCACCTATTCCAGAAAGCGGTCGAGTTCGAGGAAGGCATAAGCAAGATCTACCTCGACATGGTCCCAAAGGCCAAGAACGCGAAAGTGAAAGCGTTCCTAAGGAAGCTCGCAGACGAAGAGCTCAGGCACAGGGACTTCATACACATGCACCAGGAATCGATATACAACACAGGACACTGGTTCGGATGGGACCATGTGCGTCTTGAGACCTGAACACCGGACAGCAGCGTAACGAATTCTTGCACGCATCACCATAAATGCATATAGCTACAGCACACTTATACATCTCAAGGCAGGAAAATACCTGCAAGAAAGTCACAGGTGAAAGAGATGTATACCGGTCAAGGAGAAAAGAAAAATAAGAAGCGTAAGAAGAACGAATATGCTACGAAAGATGAACAGATAATGAAAGCGATGGGACTGCTGCCCCCTGACGAGGATGATGAGATGGAGATTGAGCCCAACCGGTTCATATGGCTCGGAGGGACGGGAGGTCCAGGCGTACCAGGATACACAGGCCAGCAGATAGGGCAGACAGGCCTGCCGATGGGACAGACACCCCTCCCATACATGCATAACACCCCAAGAGTGCTTCAGAACTATGCGCCGCTGAGACAAGGGGACCAAAAGGTTCCCGAATACACACCAGGTAATCTTGAAGGCAGGATGCAAGGACAAGTATCGCAGATCAACATCAACTACACCGCACCAGACGGGATGATGTACCAGATAAGCGTGGCAGCACCTGCAGAGAAGAGAGACCAGGCAGCGTACAATGTGCTGACAGGACTATACGCAGTCATGATGGCAGAAGGTGTTTCCGGAAAGTATGGAAGAAAAGGATCAGGTAGCACAGGCAAAGGAGGACTCCCTACCCCTGGCTATCTTGGAAAAGGAGGCACATATGGAGGTGGAAAAAGCAGCGGAAAATGATATCTGATCGAATTCTCGCTCTAGGCTGACCCCAAGAGCCTTTTAAAAAGCATTTAAAAAAGAGTTGTGCTTTTTCTAGAAAGGTATATAAACCCCCTTGTACTACTAAACACTACTAAAAGATAGTGTCAAAACGGGGGGAGTATAGCTATAATCTTACAAGAAAACACAACATAGAGGGAGTTATCTATGCCGACCGACGAATATGATCATACGAACGTACCAGACCTTTCTGAAGCAGAAGCAGAATCCTCAGGAAACGTAGGAGAGAACACAGGAATATTCAGGATACACGTAGAGAAGTCAAGCAAGACAGGAGAAAAGATAGACAGGGAAAAACTAAGGCTCCGCAATCTCATAGAGGAAGCACAGTCAAGGCTGGAATCGATGGAAGCGAACAAGGCAAGAGTAGCAGAACTCAATGAAGAGATGGAAAGTCTGATCAATCAGAGGAAAGAATACACTGGCGAAATAAAACAGAGAGAAGAGACCATCATAAAGGCGCAGGCAAGGATAGAGTCACTTGAAGCAGAGCTCACAAGATACGGCGACGGCCTTAAAAGCGTCAGCTCAGAGCTTGAAGGCAGCACAAGCCGCTACGAACAAGAGCAGGAAAGAGTCACAAGAGCAGAGAATCAAGCGTATGAAAAGCTTGACGCGCGATGCGAACAAGAGATTGCAGAAGTCGTCAAGAAGATAAAAGGAAAGTACGCGACCAAGAAAGAAGAGATCAAGACAAAAGGCGCGCAGAGAAGGAACGCTATCGCGACCAAAGCGGAAGAAGAGAGGTCACGTCTTGAGAAAGACCTCACGAACATAAAGAAAAGGGCTGAAGAGGTCGGCGGACAGCTGGGCACAGAGAAGGAAACATACCAGCAGACCGAGACAGAGCGTGACGAGTACCTTTCCAAGCTCGCAGAACTCGACGAGAGAAGGCGCGATATAGAATCAAAGCTCGCCGGTATCGAGCAGGACACAGAATCCAAATCCACAGACACGTTCCTGTCAAACACTACAGGGCCAGGACTTGAGCTAGGAAAGGCCCAAGGAGAATACGAAGGAGGGGAAGCGCTCGACCAACTTCCAGACCTTGACGCTCCAGAAGGGGGGGACGTAAGCACGAAGTTCGACGACCACCTCAGGGCACAGATGAGCGTAGACCCTGAAGGCGACAATGAATTCGCAGATGACGAGGAAATAGAATATCTCCCTGAAGTCGCAGAGCCCAGTCCAGAAGCTATGGACATGGCATCAAGGATATTCTCAGGAGACTTTGACGAACCCGAAGACGCAGAGGAACAAGAGGAAGAGATACCTGAAGATGAGATAGACAACATCCTGGAAAACCTCAACGAGATGTCATCCGAAGAACGTGAACAGGAATCTTCCGACGGTGACGTCTCAAAAGAAGACATCAGAGATATAGACTACGCCATATCGCAGCTTCCCGACGGAGACCTAGACAAGGCAGCAGCAGAGGAAGCGATCGAAGCAGCATCAAGATCAGGCCAGGGACTCATGGTCTCAGGATCTCTTGAAGGTAACCTCAAAAGATACTGGAAGATGGATACAGGCAAGTTCAGGATAGCCCGTATAACCTACATGAAGCTCGACTCAGAAAACAAAGAGAAAGGCGCAGTAGAATACGTCGACACAAGCATATTCCTCAACATACTCAGCAGCAACGCAGCACGCATGCTCGCAGAAGCCAAACAGGAAAATGACAACGGACTCGAAGACTCCATCATGACACAGGAAGAGATATCCTCGATCATAGAGAAAAGCGAAGATTTCAAGTCAGCATGGGAGAGGGTCATAGATCTCACTGAAGAAGTGCTTAACACATACAACCCAACCATGAACCAGGTCGTCGCAGAATATGTCGAAAACGCCGGAAATGTAGAGGAGACCCAGATGACATACGTCAATCTCGACAGGAACCTTGTGATGGAGCCCTACCTCCGCAAGGTGCTGAAGCAGGACATACTACCAGCGATACTTGACGATGAACAGTTAGACGAGATGTTCACGGACAGCCTTCCGGAAGGAAGGGTGGCGCCAGCAATTAGGGACAGCATAAACATAAGCGCACTTGTCGAGAGCATCGAGAAGGCGAAAGCAGGCATCACAGACGAGAACGCTGAGGCTCACCTCGAGCAGGTCAAGCTCAGCGCAGAAGCTGTCGATTACATACTCATGCAGAAAGAGTATCCTGTGACCGAAGGGACGCAGGCATGAGGCGCGGCTGCAAAGCGCGGCTGTGCCACGCCTTCAACTGATCATATTGCCTATAGGCGCTATCTTCTATACCCCGCGCACAGTGAGTACGCAAGCAGCCTCTTTGAGCCCGCAGCTCACAGCGCGCACGCGCTGAGACTTATTTAGCGACCGGATGAGGTGGCGGTGGCACAGCCATCTCAGGAAAAACTTTAAAAACGAAATCATTTTCTATCTTCTTCTATGGCAAATACAATAGAGCTGGAAAAGACCTTCTTGGCAAAGACAGTACCTCCTGACCTCAAGGATTGCAGGCACAAGGAGATACTAGACATGTACATACCGAAATCATCCCGACATCCCACCGTACGTATCAGGAAAAACGGGGACCGGTTCGAGATGACAAAGAAAGAGCCTGTCGAAGACGATGCATCGCACCAGGAAGAGCAGACCATCATACTGACCGAGGAAGAGTTCAACGAGCTGATGAAGCTCGACGGGAAGAAGGTGCGCAAGCTTAGGTATCATTACCCTTACAACGGCCGCATGGCAGAGGTGGACGTGTTCCAGGACGACCTTCTGGGGATAATAGTGGTGGATTTCGAGTTCGACACTGTCGAGGACAAGGACGCGTTCCAGCTGCCGGACTTCTGCAGCGCAGACATAACTCATGAGGAGTTTATCGCAGGCGGAATGATCTGCGGGAAGACGTACGAGGATGTTGCTGCTGACCTGGAAAGGTATAAGTATGTGAAGCTGTTCCTGGAGTAGAGGTAGGGCTGCAGTGAAAGTACCGCACCACTGCGTCGCGAGCTTGGAATAGTTTTCTATATGTCGTCCACCACGCATGAATCAAATTATACAGGCAGACTAAAGGCTCTTTAGACTGCAGTGGTGCTACAATAGAATATCTTCAAGCCGGTAGAGCCAGTGCTTTAGCTTATCCTGTAGATGTTGAAGTTAGTGCCCCTTACTGATATCGTCTCGTCTGCAGTCAGGGTGAGGGGGCGGAATATGTTGTCAAGGATGATGAGAGTCCCCTTGAACTGTTCAACGATGTTCTTCTCGAGCTTGTGGAAATAGTTGTCCGGGGCTATGAATATAACGTCGTAGTCCGCCAGGTCTTCTGCGAGGTAGTCCATGTTCTTGTTCGTGCTGGTAAGACCGAGTTTCGCCTTCAGGTCTTCTGCATCCTGGTGGAGTTTAGGGTCTATCTCGATCCCTGTCGCTTTCGTGAACAAAGAAGCTACCGACGTGACTATGCCATCTCCGGATCCGAGGTCGAGGAAGCTTCGGCTTTGACCGAGGTTGATCTTCTTGAACAGTTCGAATACATGCTCAGGATTTGTCTGAGCCCAGTAGCCGTGGCTCGTCTGACGCTGGAACCTTCCCTCTACGAGAAGTCTGCGGCGGCGCGAGGAGTAAGCATTGTTGACAGCTTCGAAGCGTCTCTCTATATCAGTGTCCATGATACTGCAAGAAAAAAGATGCTATATTAAGGTTGTGGAAAAGAAAAAGCAGGCAGCACCAGCACCACAGCGCTCCGTCTTCTACTGTCTCTAATTAACGAACCATACAACCGTGCGACATAATCCTGTTCCTGAGGACTACGCTAGGCGGTGGTGCAGGTGCTTGAGAAGTATGTAATCACCTTATAGCCAATACATCCTTCACTGCCTTGAGGAACTGCTCTGCCTCGTGGCGGTAGCGGTCATAATGGTCTCCTGAGACCTTCTGGACGTCACCAGACATCAGCATCTTACCCATGTTCATGAACTCGCCGAGTATGTAGAGATATCTCTTGTGCAGTACACCACGCTTGACAAGATTTCCGTCAACAAGTTCAACGAGATGCTCAGGGGCGTCGGGCGCTATGCCGTAACGGAGCAACGCTGAGTGTGCAGCATCCATCACAGCCCAGTAGAGATCAAGAGTCGCCTCCTTCAGGTTCCAGTGAGAATTCGCCATAGACATAGGTCCCCTGCCAAGGTATATCCACACCACCTCGCGGCTCGGTTCGATCCCCCTGCTCGAGAGCAGCTTCTGTGCCATGCCGAAACAGCCGTCATCCATCACAGGCTTACCGTCGCGCAGCATGTTTATCAGTATTGGATCGCCCTTAAGCGAATAATCCCAGAACTTTGTCAGAGGCATCGTAGTTATATGTAACCTCTTGGATATGTCCGCAGCAGTCTTCTCTGTCACCACCCTATACGCCGTGACAACTTCTGGAGTGAGGACATTTATCTGGTCATCAAACACGATAAGCACGTCGATGTCACTGCCGAACAAAGCCGCATCACGGATGTCCCTCTTCCCAGGAGCAAGACCTCGCCGGACTTCAGAGCCGAACCAGACAACAGACTTTATGAGCTGACCCAGCTCATCCTTCATGGCCTTGCCGAAACGCTCGACAATGTCCTCTACCTCTGCAGGTTTCGCAACATACGGTCTTGATGTTGTTCGTAAGTTCATTCTAACGGCACCCCACTCCAGAATACCCAGTCTTCTGAAGGCCTGTAGTTTCCCACCACGTAAGCAGGTGGGTTCACGTGTCCGAAATAGCTCTCTGACACGTCAGTCCATGATGTCCCTCTGGGAGCAGCAGAAAAATAACTGTCACCTATCTCTGCGCCGAACGCCTTCCAGGTCTGCAGCAGTATACGTCCCCTGTTAAACGTCTCCTCACCATGACCCTCTGAAATGACAAACCCGTTGAAGCCATGTGATTTCAGGTAATCCACAGCCTCTACGACAGGAAATATACCCTGGCCTGCAGGAAGATGCTCGTGACCCCCTGTAGCAGAATCAACCGCCTGTATGCTGCCGATCACCTTCTCATCCTGCATACGCTTGACCATGTCCATGTACCAGTTGTTAAACCGCTTCCGCCTAGACTCCTCGCTCTCCTGCGGGTGATTCCTCTTAAAATGCTGCAGCCACATACCCATGTGACCAGTATCGAAACAACCCTTGATGTGCTTCTCAGCAGTAGACTTAGCCTCTGACTTTGACATCCCGCGCTCCTTGACAAGCCGCTGTGCCATCTCCTTTCTCGACGACTTGATGATGTCTATAAACTCCTCAGGATGACCACCATAACCTCCAGGCCAGCCTATCTCAGGACCGACATATACATCACGCTTGGCATTCTCATTATGCCGTGTCTCATCCATCGCAGCAAGTCCTGCGTCAGCATACGACTCTATCGCCTTGCTCCGCGCAAACTTCTTCAACGATATCACACCCTCATCCATCGTGGTCTGCAGCTCGACAGCCTGCGCGTCCGCAGCAGCAGATGCCTCATGGACGTGCTTAAGCGAATGCTTTATCTGACCTATCTGCTGCTTGATTATCTCTGTAGGCTTCATCATCTGACCGTGAGTGTACATCCCGCGCATCATAGGGTCCTCCTGCATTATCTTCCACATGTCCTCCTCTGACATCTCCTTCTCAACCTTCTCATAATACGCGAGCGACTTGTTCAGGGAATCAAGCTGCTTCAGCTCGCCTTCATAACGCTGAGTATAATAGAGAGACTGACCCCTGTGCTGCATGTAACGGGTCTCCATCTGAAGCATGAAAGCGTACTCTGCAGGATCAAGCTCGCGGCCTGTCTGCTTCGCAAATTTCTCATTATGTTCCTGTGTCCTCGCCACTATCTCCGGCCAAGGGATCTTCTTTATCTCGAACTTCTTGTTGACCTCGTCCCACTTCGGTGCGCGCAACAGCAGCTGCTCCCTGTCAGTCGGGTCTATCCATTCCTTCTCACGTGTTATGTAATCACCTTTCCGTATCTGCTTAGGATTTCCATGAACGTCCGTACCCATAAAATCATTTTCAGCTGTCAGGAAAACCGGCTCAAAGATGTCTGTTGAGTGCTGGATGTCTTTCAGGATCTGGCCTGTACGCCTATCAACAAGATACTCTGTCGCGTAATGATCCTCATTCTCATAGGACTCGAAAGAATCCTTCCATTTCCCTTTCTGGTTCCAACTCGAATCGACTATGCTACGCTGGAACTCCTGAGACCAGATATCAACTCCACCACCACCGCCTACATCTGCTATAAACCTGATCGCATCCTTGACATCCCTAAGGTCCTGCTGGCGCTTCTCCTCTGATATGTTACCACGCTGAGGGTTGAACCCGGACATGTTGCTGTAGCTGCTCGTCGGCATCTCCACACCCTCTATCATGACATCATTAGCCCGCGCCAGCTCACGCAGGTTCTCACGCACCTGCTTGCCGTAAGACTTCGCACCCCCACCTATAGCGCTCGCCTGCTGGTTGAATACAAGCTGCATCTTGCTCGCACCCTGTCTTATCGCAGCGTCAACATTCTGCAGGATATTCCCGCCGGTAACAGGATCACGCTCGACCACCGTCACACCCAACTCATTTACAGGCACTATCGGTTTCTCAAGTTTTGGAGTGCCAGAGTCAGGACTGGAAGAATGATATTCCCTGTCCATGGGGTTATAAGACCCTGAGCTGAACTGCACCATCCTATTTCACATGCTCCTTCACGAAATCGTCCATCTCCTTTATGAAAAAATCAGCATCAGCACGGAGGGAATCAAACTCCCTGCCTGAAATCTCGAACACCTCACGGTGCATCACCTTCTTCGCTATCGTGTATATCCTGTCCAGTATCTCACCACACCTCTTATGCACAAGGTTCCTCTTTATCAGCTCTGACTTCAACGTCTCTGCAAGATGAGCAGGCGACGGCGGCGTGATACCTGCCACCATCACAGCAGCGTGAGCCGTATCAGTCACTGCCCAATACAGATCCACGACCGCCCGCTGGAGCTTCTGCTCGGAAGTCTTCAACGAACGCTCAGCCTTGACATAATAGATATTGACACTCTCCTTTGTCGGGCGGATCTTACCTGTCACCAGCAGATCCTGTATCGGCGTGAAGAAGCCGTTGTCATGAAGGACAAGCGAAGAACGGGCGAGCTCCATAGTCTTCTCCTCCTTCGACCTGAACCTGCCCCAGAACACTGAAGCGAGCATCGCGTCGCAGTCCAGTTTCAGCTCCCCATTAAACGCGATCTCGGAAGCCGCAAGCTTCACATCAGAGAGCTTCTGGTCCACGACCACATTGTTGAGGTCGTCTATGAGGAACATCATGTCTATGTTCTCACCAGCCCTCGATGGGCGGCTGACAAGGCACGAAGCGATCAGACCAGGGAACTTCGCCAGCACCTTGTAAGAGAGCTCCTTCGCCTTGGTATACCTGCTCTCGCTAAGATGCTCAACATTATGCCTCTTCTTGGGTTTCAGATCAGCTTCCATCCTAAGGCCCTCCTGTATCGAACCATCCTTTCTTGTAACCCAACGCCCTGAGCGTCTTCATCGATGACACCACATTCTCAACCAGCTCCTGTGATGGGGCAGAGTAAAGGTCCTGGTCAGGACGCTGCTCCATGGTCTGCTGCACCGTCTCATAAGCCTGACGAGCGTTCTCATACACCTCAAGGAACTCATCCCTCGACGGAGGCACGTTGTCCTGCTGATACCAGTTATGGATCTCATCCATAGTATTCTGAGGAAGGAGCTCCTGGATGCGGCGGCCATAGTCATCACCACCGCCTGCACGCCTCTTCTTATCTTCCTCTTCCTCTATCTCCTCTATCTGGTCAAGAAGCTTCTTGACATCAGCCTTGTCAAGGTCTGCATTATCCTCATTCACCTCTATCTCCTGGAGCATCTCGTCGAGTTTTATCTCCTTCAGAGACTCCTCCATTATCTGCTGGGCCTCCTTCTTCAGGTCAGCCTCCTCCTTCTTGCGCTTGGCTTCCAGTGCCTTCAGCTTCTGGATACGCTCCTTAGGCGGAAGCTTCCTGATCTCGCCCATCTCTCTCTTGTCAACCATGTTCAGCATACCTTTATCATTATCACCAGGTTACCATCCTGTGTGCCTTCTTGAACGCCTTGTAAGTGTTGTACGTCGCCACATTCATCATGCCCGCCGCCTTCTTATGCTCCTTAGATATCTCCCAGCCAGTAGGCTTGGACTTGTCCCTCTTCTTGAACATCTGCGAAGGGAGCAGGGCTCCGAAAATCTCCTTGAAACCGCCGAAGATCGCGGTGAACGGCTCTACTACACCCTTCATCTCCTCCATCTTCTTCTTGGCCTTCTCCTTCGCTTCCTCTTTTGCCTTGATATCCTCAGGGAACTCCTCGCCAGCCTCTTTCAGGTATGTCCTCAGGTCATCACCCAACGCATCTATAGACTCCTTCAGAGAAGTGTCGATATCACCGAGCAGCTCCATCGCCTCAGCATCCCTCATGCGGACGTAATTATCGAGATCCTCATCAGTCCAGGTATACCCTCGCAATGTGAACTCGCTCCTACCGACATGGATAGGACCCTTATGCTGGTAGCCCTCCTGATGGAAATCCATCTGAGGCGCTGTCCTGAAGTTGATGTTCAGCACGACAGCAGCACGCACGTTCTTGGTCATCTTCCTGCTGCACACGATCTCTATCTCAGTGAAGCTTCCCTCGAAAGCTCCGATCAGATCCTCGCTCATCGTCTTGTTGAAGTTCTGCTGGAGACGCTTCACGTTCCTCAGGTAAGGTTTCACCCAATTGATGTACATCTGTATCGAATTGTAATGCTGACGAAGGAACTTGATGGTAAATTTCTTCCTGTTGTCCATCTCCTTAAAGGTGTACTCCTTCCAGATGATGTACGACTGGAGCTTCCTCCTCAACACATCCTTCAGCTTGGTGTTGAACTTGAGGCTGTCGACATAACTATCCACCTCATTCTTCTTCATAGGCGGGGCCGCGAAGAACAGGTCAGGCAGAGCGGTGTAGCCGAGCGTGCTCGCAAGACCATAGACCGAACCTGGCGATTTCACACCACCATCCTTCAGATCGACCCAGTAACCACGCAGGGCGATCTCAGCCGCCTGGCTCAGCCGCCTGGAGTGTACGCTTGCCTTGGCTTCTATCACCTTGTTGCTCTGCTCGTAAAGATCGAGACGCTCGTCGAGGATCCTCAGCTCGCGCACTATCTGGAAAAGCTCTTTCGTCAGCTTGCCGATAGTCGCAAGGTAGTTCGAGACCTGGCCCTGCTGGATGGTCATCCTCTGCTGAGCCTGCCCCCAGAATGCAGACTGTTCAGAAGCTGTGAACACGTCAGTCACCTTCTTCACGTCGTAGAGGCCGAAATCCTCACGCAGGTTGTGGAGCAGGAAGAAATACACTTCCTCTATAGACTGGTTGAAAGTCTGGTACACAAGCCTTAGCTTCCTGGCTGGCTTCGGGAAGTTCTTGACAGGGACGAGCCTGCCAGGCATGTTATCTCCTCTGGCCCTCTCGTCAAAGTCATGTGCCTTGAACCCGAAATCCCTGCAATCGACTACCATTTCCACATATTACCTCTTTTTTGTTCCGGTGTCAACGTATCATCATTCTCATCTTACGTTTATAAACATTATGGTGCTCTTACCGACGGGTGCGTGACCTTTTCGCCTTACGTATCGGTCCTGGCTTCTTGGTCTCCTTCTTTACATGTGTTCTCGCCGGATCATTAGACTCTTTCTTCCTGAACAGCACGACCACAAAACCCACCTGGTCGACCAGTTCTGCACCAGTCTTCTTCGCAAGCTCTAAAGCAGCCTTCTTGCGGTCATTGCTCTCCATGAAAGAGCGGAGCAGCTTTACCTTGACCAGCTCCCGGGTGTTGAACATCCTCCTGACCTGCGCGACCACAGGGTCTGTCAGGCCGTTCTTCCCTATCCGCGCGTGCGGCTCCATGAGACGCGCCCTGCCTCTCAGCTCCTGCCGCCTCTTTATGTCGATCGTCATGATATCTTCCTGTCTTGCCTTGTATTTTACCTTATATTCTCCATCTATTCTGTACCTTCGTGAGTCGGGTGGTCCTGACCGACACCCTTCCTCTCAAGGAGGTCATTTATGTGCCGGTACTTAAGCATCATCATCTGAAGCTGGTTGGACTCGAAATCAGGAAGCAGGCTCGCAACCATGTCCCCCCCAAGGAAGTGGGGAAGTATCACATAATCCGCCCCTTTCCTGTACAGCTCCAGTGCCTGGTCTATCTTGTGAGCAGTCACTATCGTCGGAATGTACTTGTTCGCAGCCTTCACCTTCTCGAGCAGAAGAAGGTTATCCTCATAAGAGTTCGCTGTGGAGATGACAAGCCTCGACTGCTTTATATCCACATGACCCATGATCTCAGGATCACAGAGGTCACCATATATCGACGCCACATCCATGTTGCGGAGCTTCTTTATCACATCAGGATTGAAATCCACCACCACGACCTTTTTCCTGCCCTTCTTCAGCGTATTCAGGATGCTGTAACCTATCCTGTCGTAACCGCACAGTATCACATCATAGGACTCCTTCTTCTCCCTCTGCCTATGGGAATGGTTGACATTGAAGCCCAGCCTCTTCAGCACAGAGATGAAGAAATGGAAAACCTTGCTCTCGTAGTCCATGAAATATGATGTGAACGTCATAGTTATTATCGCCAGCAATATCGTCAACGTCAGGATGCTCTGCGGTATCGCGCCCGCATTGACACCTACCAGGACTATTATCAGCGAGAACTCTGATATCTGTGCCAGAGAAGCTGATGTTATGAAAGATGTCCTCGGCTGGTGCTTGAGCAAAAGGAGGGTGAAGTGTATTATCAGCATCTTCGCGACCATCGCAAGGATCAGCAACACCACCATCGGCACCAACAGCATCCGGAACATCGGCCAGGTCAGCGTCAGCTGAAGCCCCAACGACGTGAAGAACATTATCGAAAAGAAATCCCTAAGAGGTCTCACCTTCCCCACTATCTCTATGTTATAAGGCAGGTTCGCGAGAAGTACACCTGCGAAGAACGCGCCTATGGTTATGCTGAGACCTATCGCCTGGAAAAGAAGCGCGAAAAGGAAACACACTCCGAGAGATATCGTGAGGAGAAGCTCCCTTGACTTCGCCGCGAACTCAAACACCATCGGGAACACGAACTTGCTCGCCAGCACACCGAACGCGAGCACCAGTATTATCTTCGCGAAGAACAGGTAACCTACCGCCGCGTTGGACATGCTTGCAAGGTATGATAGCGCTACCACCGCAAATATATCCTGCACGACGAGGATGCCGATGGTCAGCCTTCCGTGGAGGGTGTTAGTCTCAAGCTTGTCTGAAAGTATCTTGATGACTATCATGGTGCTGCTGAACGAGATGACAAGCCCGAGATATATCGCCTCTATATGCGCGAAACCCATAAGCTTCGTGACAAAAAAACCTATTATGAACACAAGCAGCATCTGGACAGTACCTGCCACCGACGACACTATCCCCATGTCCTTCAGTTTCTTCAGCTCAAGCTCCAGACCTACCATGAAAAGCAGGAACGCTATGCCCATCTCACTCAGGTTAGCGATCAGCTCGTGGTTGGTCACGAGACCGAACACGTTACCTATCAAAACACCGGTTATTATGTAAGCAGGAATCAACGGCTGGCGGGTCAGTTTCGCTATGTATGTAGCAAGACCTGCAAAGATGACAAGCACACCTATCTCAAAGAAGATATCCATCAGAGCCCACCCCTACTTCCAAGGCCTGCCATCCGGTGTGCCCCGGCTTTCATCTTGAGAACTATATTGCCTTCTGTATCCAGCTCTACCTTAATCTCAGAACCCTTTGTCCAACCCTTCGCATCTATGAGGGCTTTCGGAAGAGTGATCTTGTACTGCTTGTTGTTGTCGAACTGCAGTTTCACCAATGAATTCACTGCTCACTCGCTTCTGCTTATCAATATCAGGAAAAGAAGGCATGCAGGAAGGCGGCGCGTCTCTTCAATGTGTGTGAAACAGCGTCCACGGAGGTGTCTGTCGCCGATGAGTCATCAGCATGATCATCAGCGCCGCCTCCTTTCAATGCCTAACCTCTTTTTCCCCTACTACCTAGGACCACGGCAAGTGCCGTCGAACTATGAAAAAATGTTAAATATGTATAATTTTAGGTATTTTT
>Ga0180435_10003608_pt1 | contig 15421 bp, 11 predicted proteins | sample SS_ome_3_FD_132467 | JGI IMG/M metagenome (GOLD analysis project Ga0180435, IMG submission 132467) | Hypersaline lake sediment archaeal communities from the Salton Sea, California, USA - SS_3_S_1 metaG | ecosystem: Environmental > Aquatic > Non-marine Saline and Alkaline > Hypersaline >... | reverse complement strand
GGTCGCGTTATCAGCATTGGGTTCAAGTCGTGCTCGTGCCATAATTCATTCATGGCACACTTTAATTTAAATGTCTAGCGGTTTTTGACTTTTAATCGGAACATATTTTTGGCAATTGCTATAGACCTTCCTGTTTCCGAAGGCACGAGTATCGCCTCCGGTCTGCAGGACTGGACCGCTCAGAGCTCTGATCCGGCAATTTTCAAGTGGATGGTCGGCTCGCCGCCGCCTGAAAATCGGACCATTCGCTTTGAAGACGGCTCCTATTTTCAATAGCCGCAGATGCGCTGGTGTGTATGCCTTTTTGATCAACTCATGCCGACCAAACGCGCATCTCGCGGACTTTTAGCCCCGATCCCCCTGGAGCGAGCCATTATAGAAGGGTTGGACAATTTAACATTCATTCCTATGTATCACCAGGAGCCAATGACCTGGGCCGAGGCATTCAACGCTAATTTCTACAATCTGTCCAGAAAGAAGGCGAACATAAAAAGGCTTTCGGATACAAGACGGTGAACACCGATGTTCTAGGCTGGTTGATCAGCCGGGTCACGTTGAAACCACTCACGGAAATGCTATCGGTCCGCATCTGGTCACGAATTGGCATGGAACAGGATGCCTTTATGTCGGTCGATTCCATCGTGACTCCCTTTGCAGGGGGCGGCCTGAATGCCGGTCTGCGTGACATGGCCCGCTTTGGACAGATGTTTTTGGATGAAGGCCAGTTCAACGGTGAACAGATGATTCCACTCAGCGCGATTCGAAGCACTCGTGAAGGCGGAAATAAAGATGCTTTCGCAGCAGCCGGCTACGAAACGCTGACCGGGTGGAGTTATCGCAGCATGTGGTGGCTCACCCACAACGAGCATGGCGCCTTCATGGGTCGCGGTGTTCACGGACAGTCGCTATACATTGATCCAACTGCACATATGGTTATTGCCCGCTTCGCATCCAACCCGTTGGCAGGAAACGTTAAAAAAATCCGATTACGTTGCCGGCCTATCATGCCATGGCGAAACGCTTGATCAACAACTGCCAATAAAAGGAGACAAAAAAGAAACAGCTTCTAATTCGCTAGTAGCAGGGAGCTGGGGTAAGCTGACCAACACGCGACCGTCTGCATCTACCCGTAGCGAGTCAATCCATAATTGCAGAGAAACCATGGGGTTGCCATCCGAAGCGTTCCACAGGATTCGAAATTTGATCCAAACGACCAAATGCCCTGTTTTGCTAATTCAAGCGCGTTGCAGTTGACTATAGAGTAATTCCCTGGTCGACATTGGTCTTTACATTTAGGATCAGTCTTCGGCCTCGACCATCTGCAGGATCCGATCACAAACATCCTGGTTTGCTTGGATTTTTCTCCAAAGCTGATCCGCTATCAAGGACAGCCCGCCGGTAAACATTGCCGCGGTGTATTTCCCGTATTTAATGGCGATGTCTTTGGGGTCTAGTGAAATTTTTGGCTGTGCTAAGGTGCCTCCAAGGTAACCAATGCTGGCCAATTCACCCATATCGATATCGAGAAGCTCACGAGATCTCGGGGAAATGCCTATTCTAATTTCCTCGGTTTTCAAATTAATTTCCCCACCACCAAGCCATGTGACATCCTCCATCTGCGCCACGATTTTGCGCCTGGCATCGGCAATGCCATCTTTGATCTTAAAAAGCACCACAGAGCAAATGACCTGCGTGGTTTCCTCCCCCTTGTCAAACGGATTGAGGAAGTTAAAAAAACCCGCGGCGAAATCGGCCATTAGATTGTTTTTGAGGATTAGATTCTTGATGTCGAGCTTGACCAGGCCATTAAGGCCAGCCATGATGGTGGCGACCGAATTTCCGCTTCCCGCAAGGTCCACAAGAAAATTAATGTTGCCGGAAAGGTTGTGCATGGTGGCGGCCTGTACCTTCAGATCAATGTCCAGCTCAGTCGGCGATTTTCCGGTGTCAAGCATGATGGCACCACTTAGCGATCCGTTGCCCAAACCAGCTGTCACCGGTGATAGACGCAAAAGACCATTCTCCAAATCAATTCTTGCAGAAAAATTATTCACCTCCCACTGAGGAGCAATCAGCTTTTCAAGCACGAGTTCGAAATCAACGTCCAAAGACCTCAGCAAATCAAATGGGAGCGGTTGGGAAGGAAATACTTTTTTCTTGACAGCCGCATTTTGGTTCTCGGGCTCTTGGACAGAGGGTTCGATTTTGTTCGCTGATTCCGGAGCAGGTTCTTTATTCGCTAACATCCGATGGCTGATGTTTAATTCACCAATTTGCAGCCGGCCGTTCACCCGCGGCCTGTCTGCGGCCGGAGGGTGTGGTTGATAGGTCACATCTCCTTTGGCATCAAGCTTGCCGGCGCTGAGGTGAAGTCCTGACAGTCGGTAAGCTTTTTCGTCGGTTAAAAATTGTCCTGTTATGCTGAGCGGATCCGAACTCTGGAACTGAAGGCCTGTCAATTTTCCGGCCTTGGCCAGTGACTCGGCTTTGATATCAAAGGCTAAATCGACGCCGGCGGCCGTCAACAAGTCTACAATTCTGCCATCAACATTAGCGTCAACACCGTCGCTCTTCAGCGAAACATCGATGTCGACGGGTTCCTTGAGACCGCCTACACCGGAAAATTTACCTGCTAGTTCGATCGGCTCTGAGGCGGGCAATTTTCGCTTTGCCAGGGCATCCAAAGAATCCAGTGAATCCAACGCAACTTTGAAATTAGCGTCGATGCCGGTCAATTTTTGAACGTCTTTGAGGGAACCGGCAATGTCTGCCGCTATGTGTTGGCCATTGAGATCAGCCTTGAAATCCTTAATTTCAAAACGCCCGTCGTCGCTTCTGATGACGGCGGATGCTTTGAGCGATCCCAGCGAGGACAGGTCCGTGTCGGCAATATTAGACAAGAAATCCATGGAGCGAATCTTTAGATCTGCTGTGGCATAGACACCCTGAATAGAGAGCACGTCTTCAACCGAGCCGTTCACTTGCAAGGTAATGTTGTCTCCGGTCAAGTCCGCCTGAATATCTTTGAGCGAGAGAGCATCCCGGTTGGAAGTGATGCGTGCCGTTGCTTGCAGCGATCCCATGGGAGGGAGCTTAATTGCCAGGGTATCCTTCAACCAGGCAAAGGAGGTGATACCGAGGGTAACTTCAGCGTCTACATCCTTCAGTTTCATCGGGTCTCTAAGCGATCCTGACACGCTCGCCTGAATTTGCTGGCTTTTGATATCCGCCTGAACCTCAAAGAGTCCGGTATTTTTGGCTTTCGAGACGACGCGGACCCTTCCATTGATCGGGCCGGGGGAGGGCAGATCAACACCGGAGATTTCTGCCGGAAGATCAAGGGATTCTATTTCGTAAACAAGGTTGGCTGAAACCCCTTCAAGATCCATGACATCGTTTGCCTCGGCCGTGCAGTCGACGCGGATCCCCCGGCCTTGGATGGCGACCTGGAATTCCCGAACCGCCAGACTGTTCAAATTGCCTTCGACGGCCAACGTGAGGTTGAGAAAGTCCGGCAAAGCGTATTCCACCTCAAGCCCGAGTACTTTTGTGACCGCCGTCAGCTCCGTGGTATTGACCTTCGCCTTCAGACTGAGGCCCTCGACAGCGGCTGCATCTTCGAGCGAGCCTTTAACTTCAATGCTTAGGATGCCGTCACGCAAGACGGCCTGCATGTCCTCGACGCTGTATTTACCCTGCCGACCTTTCAATCTTGCGGTCATTGACAGCGGTCCGAAATTCGGCAGATCCCGGACAGCTTTCGATGAAAAAGCTTTCAGCGAATCGGCTTTCATCGCCAGGTCCAGGTCCAAATCAAATGCGGGGGCCACGGGACCTACGGAACCTGTAACAACAACTTTGACTTTGCCGACATTCCCGTCGAATTGCACGTCAGTGACCTTGTTGTCGGCCAGAAATCGTGCATTGTCGAAGCTCCCGGCGAATGCCAGGGGAATATCGTTGAAACTAAAGCCGAAGTCGATTGCCAGTCTTTTACCGACTGTTTCGACTTGCAGCGTTCCGTCGCTGAGCGTCATGTGGGTGTCGTCGTTGTGATTGATGAAAGCTAAGTGCGTGTTCTTGATGTCGACTTTTCGAATCACAGGCCTGAGAAGGAGCTTACGGCTTCCGGATGCATTCGATTCGGTTTCGGCCTTTTTTTCGGCCGCCTCGCTTTCGGCTGAACCAGCGGCGCCTATTTCCCAGTTGCCCTGTCCGGAGGCGTTTATTTCCAAGAGCACATCGGGACGATCTATTGAAAGGCCTACGTCGAGAATTCCCTTGAGAAGTGGGAGCAGCGCGACCTCTCCCGCCAGCCTGTCGACGGAAGCCATGAACGGGCGGGAACCCCAAGCAGTGTTGGCAAATTTTACTTCCGACGCCTCAATCGCCAGGGTTCTCCCCAGCTTGATGTCTAAACGCCCCTCGATAAGCAGTTCCCGGCCGGTTGCGACTCCGACGCCGTAGCTGAGGAGGGGTTTGTATTTTTCTGCGGGGATCACAATGAACGCTAACAGTAGCACAATCAAAAGACCGATCAACACCACTGCCGATACCCCTACATATTTCAAAAATCGAACCAAATCATCACCTCTCCAAAAACGGCAGCAGGGCTTGCAGTTCTATCCCTCTCCTACGTCGTGACTGCTACCATTTCAGTCTTACAAGGTTTTTAAATCTGTCGAGATCCTCTGAAAACTGGAGAACTCCTTTGATGGTTTAATTATAAACGAGCCGTTGCCCCCAGTTCAAAGCGATCCCTGCAAAGCAGACAACCGCACAGTGGTATTCCTGTTCTAACTCACCGTTTTCAAGTTCATTTTTTAAGAACCTTTAAGTTTCAAAAATATTGGGTTGAAATAGATACATTGATAATCAGGCACAAAAAAAATGATTTAAAAACATATATATATATCTTATTTTTTAGATCTTAAATCTTCCGATATTTATAGATATAATTTCTAAGTTCATCATAATTAAGGGTATAAATGATGTAGCTTTCCATTGTCAATCGACATTCAAATTTGATCCACAATCGTCGTCAAATAATCACCCACCTGTGGGTTACGGGTTTAATCCCAGTGGATCCCTACAGTGAGAAGAATTACAGCTCCTACCTCACAAGCATGTTGGAACACGTTATCTATATCAAGGGTCGGGGAGTTTTGCCAGAAAACCGTTGTCATTCCTGCAGAGGCAGGAATCCAGAAAGCGGCAACCTAAAGACTTGGATGCCCGCCTGCGGGGGCATGACGTGAAAAATACCCCGACACCTGATCTATATAGCTCGGATGTGTAAAGGAGTGGAGGTTTTCATTGATATTTTCACTGCGGAATCTTTTTTATCAGGGAAATGTAGACGGGCGGCTTCTTTTTAGGCGCTTTGATTAGCGCATGCATCTATCGCAATTGTGATGGTACGGACGCATTTAGACTTCTCTCTTGTTATTCTAAATTACTGTTTTTACATTTTTATTATGATAGTAGAGTAGCCCTCGCCAGGTATGTCGAGGACTGGCGCGGTACCCGAAAGTCCGTTTCCAGCCCCCGCCTCGTCAAACCCAACATGTGGATTTCCCACATTGGGCTTTCCTGTTAACTCCATTTGAAGATTTATGTGGCCGATCAGGATGCCAGCACTTTCAGCCCCTCAGCAGGCCTTACTCCGCCTGTTACATCTGATCTTAGCCTTCCTTTCCAAATAAATCTTTCAGCTTTAGCCGTGCGGGGCTCTCACCCGCTGGACGATTAACTGAATTTCATGAGGTATCGCCACCTCCTTTCCAACGGACCAACATTGACTGGTCGCTGCTGATATAAAACCTTCAGCTAGGAGGGGGCACCGAGTTTGATGTAATCACCTGTTTTCAGCAATTCATAATTTCATAGGCTGCTTCTAGAAGTCAAAACTGACTTTCCGGAGCGATCTTCATGAACCAGGCCTTGAAACGGAGCCAACCGCTGGTAAGAGGTTCCTTGTCCCTTGAGCTAAGACCGTAAACCTTCTCCAAGCCTGTCACAACCAGTGCTCCTGTCCAACCGAGAAAATAGTCACCACCGTACCGTGAATTATAGATATCGTATCGAGTTTATAGAACTTATATTTCTTTTGCCGGGCATCGCATGAAAACATCTATAGTTTTTCATGCTGCGATGCGTCTTACCTTTGGAAGGTTAAACACACTGTCTTGTCCGTTTGACCCGGAATTGGCATGAAATGTCAATTGATTGGCACGACCTATCAGGACAAATCTATGTTGCTGCATCTTTGAGTTTGCGCTGCAAGTTACGGACGCTCACATTCAATTTGGAGGCGACGCCATTAATATCAATCTGACCGTCGTGCAGATGAGCGATAATTATCGACTTGACCTGAAAGGTGATGTTTTCATGATCCAAGTTCGCCAGGTAATCAACCATCATCTGATCGCTAATACTCGCCAAATGGGGATTACCACGAGTTAGACGCACATCCAGATCCTCATGCGCAAAAACTACACTGTCGACATCGGCATTGAAGTGAACTGGTGCCCTGAAAAAAGAAAAAAACTGCCCTGAACAGTCGGGTTTGCCGTGAATGACATTGAGGTAAAGCGGATGAAAGTGGTCTCATAGGTTCAAGCGGCACATCCTCACGATCACGGCCATAGTCGAATCCATGTATGCTGGGGGCTGTATTGAGTCAGCCAAAATCAAATGCAATCCATCCGGTCGATCCTTTAGTTTGACATACGTCTCCTCAGAAAGAATGTGGATGTAGCGTTTAAGTCGCATCAGTGCTCTTCGAAGCGTCACGCTCGCCAGCCAGGCATATCCCAAGGCGCCGAAAAATGATGGATGCCACAGGGCTCCGGCTTCCAGACCAAAGCAGGGGCCTCTGATTATATCTGCCGCCCTTACCCACAAGGCATTGATCTTGTTGAAAGAAACCCGCCTACCCTCCTCGAAAAGCATCGCTTTGCTCACACCCGCTTCAGCGAAAACAGACTTTGGGTCATGCCCGTATTTTTCCAGAATCTCCTAAAGTAGATTCCCCGGGGTCAACAAATACGTCGCGGTCATATTATGCTCCTCGATTAAAACCGATCGTCTTGTAAGTTAGAGGTGTCAGCACCAATGCCGAGCAAAATTTCATTAAAGGCTTCATAATATTTCCTTTATATATTTTCCATGAAACTATTATGTTGTCAAAGCCCAAGGTAGCTTAAAATATTGAAATCTAATTTTTCGGCGGTATGACCCGCGGGAAAATTACCAAATCAGCGGTACCATCTTCTCTAAACGTCATATTGTCTAGTTCATCAAGTTTGTAATGCTGAGCCTGCTGCTGCACCGGCAACCGCACTTCCAACATCCCCGCCGGCAAAGGCGCCAATTTCCAAACCCCATTGAAGGCCGGTCAGCGTGCCGGCCACGAAACACTCAGCGTGGATGACATTGTCCATAACTATCTTGAGACTCGACCGCGACAGTTTGAGCTCGTCCTTTTTTCTGACGAGAAGCCAATGACCCAGTCTCACCAGGCCAGAATATTGACGGGTGAACAAGCGGAGAATCACCTCATGGCGTTAATGGCCAATTCCAAATCGTGATACCATTATCCTCCACAACTGACTTAAGGCGATATACAATAATATTTACCCGTATCTCCTGTCTAAGGTATTTGGAATATCAAACTTCAAAGGCGCCTTCCTGCATTACTAATATACTTGCTCTATCAGATATTCATAGATTTGGTATGGCAATCAAATGATCGAGAATGGATTTGGAGATTAAGACTATTTTAAATTGAGGTTTTCAAGTTTTTGGAGTTCTATGATTGATCTTTCGATTGACGAATTACAGCCGGCATTTACCAAGTCATCAACAAGATATCAGGAATATTTATGACAGCTTCATAGTGAAGCTATCAAATGCTCCAGGAACGATTAGGGAATTACGGCCAAACCATGATTATTGTCCACCCACATATCAAGGTTTGACCGTTGCAATATACGGATTGCTACTTAAATACCGAACGGAACATCAGGCAAAAAGCGGTGGACGCTTATCAAACCAGGGTTGCTCTTTTTCAAGTTGTCTGCCGGCAGTAGGTTTCTCGCGTGAAAAAAAGCAGGATCAGCGACATCCCCAGCCAAATCAGCATGAGTGAAAAACCGGATTGGAACGCTTCCACGCTGTACACCCGGACACCGTCCTGGTGCATGCCATCCCACTTGTTGTCCAGAACCCACCCAACAGCCGGCTGCAGCAGCATTGGCCCTGTCATAAGGCCGGCATTGACCACCCCGGCGACCGTCCCTGCCAAACCGGCAGGGACCGTTTCCTTGGCAAAAGCAAAACTGATCACCACCACACTGGAACTGAGTCCGATGACAATCAGCAAAACCACAAGATTGAAAATAGCGATGTCTTGAACAAAGATAACCAGCGTCCAGCCCAAGAGGGTTGTGGACGTTGAAAAGAAAAAAAGCGGCTTTCGCCGACCGATGCGATCAGAAAGCCATCCTGCGGCAGGTCCGCCAATGGCCAGGGCCACCATTAGTGTGGAAGTCAGGGCAGCTGCAATCGGTTTGGACAAACCGTAATGCGTTGTCAGAAATGGAACTCCCCACAGGCCGCTGAAGGTTAGCACGCTTCCGATAATACCGGCCGGGATGACAAAAAGCAGCGGAACATTGCGATAGCGGAAAACTTCAGGAATCCCTTTCAATGTCTCAGCCAGGGTCTGTCTATGCGTTGCGTCGCCAGCTCCCTGGTAATCGTCAAAACCTTTCTCATGCGGATAGTCCCTGACAAACACCCACAGCAGGACAGCCACCACCAGCATTAACACTGCCGAAGCCATGATAGTGCTGCGCCAGCCAAAAAGGCTCACCAGCCACCGCAATGGTGTGCCGGCCGTCACGGCACCGATAACCCCCACCAACAACGCAACACCGGAGATCATGGCAAATTGCCTAACCGGAAACCAGGTGCTGGTAAGTTTCAGGATTGCGACCCAGGCCACCGCCACGGAACCGCCGATGAGCAGCCTGCCGAAACCGGCCCACATCAACGTAGGTGCCAGGGCAAACATGGCCGTTCCAATCCCGGCCACAAAAGCCCCCCCGGCAAGCAGCCGTCGGGGCCCCCATGTATCGGCCATGATACCTGTAGGAATTTGCATGGCCACGTAACTGTAGAAATAGAATCCTGACAGATTTCCCAGGCTGGCCGCACTGATGTTGAAATCCTGCATGAGTTCAACGGTCATGACGGCCGGCGCTACCCGGTGAAAAAAAGCCATGAAGTAGAGCAAGGCGCCCAGGCTCCATATGAACCATGAAAGTTTTATAGGTGGATGATTCTTGATCGACAATTTTGACCTTCTTTCCGACAATAAAAAGAAATAGCCACCAAGCCTCCAAGACGCAAAGAATATCTTCCTTTAAAGATTTGATGATGGTTTCTTGGCATCTTTGAGTCTTCGTGGCAAGTGACTATTTTCCGAACCATTTCTTCCCTCCAATGAACAATGCCTGGATGGAAGCAAGGCTCTGAGGGATGTCCTCAGGCGGCCCCGCCACAGCCACGAATGATGCCGCAGCCCCGACTGCGAGGCAACCAATGCCTTTCAGCCCCAGGAGTTGGGCGTTGATGCATGTTGCGCTTTTCATTGCTTCGGGGATGCTGTAGCCGGCCCGAATGAGCAGGCCGATCTCCCCTCTAAGCGATTTCCCGTGATCCACACCAGGGCTGCCGGCATCTGTGCCGACGGCCACACGCACCCCCAGCTGCCGGGCCATGGCCATCTGCTCCAGCTGGTGTTCCAAGTTTCTTTGGGCACCCTCCACCGGACTTAAAGCGCCTTTTCCATTTTGCAAACGGCTTTGCCGGCCAACCTCACTCTGCATATATTCGATATAGGCCTGCATGGTAACGGCAGTGGGCACCCAGACTGTCTCGTGATCCGCCATGCGGGCAAGGTTGTCCCTGCCCATGAAAAAACCGTGCTCGATGGAGTCGCAGCCTGCTTTGACGGCTGTTTCCACAGGCGCAACGCCGTTGGCATGCACCATGGTTTTCAACCCGATCTCCTTTGCGGATGTCACGGCCGCATCCAATTCCTCCTGGGAAAATTGCGGCAGGGTTTGCCTGCCGAACTGTGTAAGACTGTTCAGTCCGGAATTGACGATTTTGACATGGTCCGTCTTTTCACGGCTGCCCTTGATAGCTGCGGCCAGCGTGTTGCCCTTGCCAGGATCCCGGCCGATGAGTTTGCCGTAGCGGCCTGCCCTGCGCCAGGCTTTTCCGGCCGCCAAAACCGCTATGGGCGTCGTCCGGCGATCGAGATGGTTATTTTTATAGACCATGGCGTGTGCATACCGGTCCCCGCCGTCTCTTATGGCGACAATGCCGCTGTCCAGGCTGGCTTTCAAGCGCCGGAGGATATCCCCCCTGACCGCATCGAATCCTGCTTCTTGGAGTTGACTTCCCCGGATTGCAGAATCATAGGTGCCGGACATGAACAGATGAACGTGGGCATCGATCAAGCCGGGCAGAAGTGTGCAGCCGCTAAAATCGAGCACCGTGTCATCCCCCGGGGTGGATGCAGCTGCTCTTTCGATACCGCAAATCTCACTGCCCGCCACGCTCAATACCATGTTTTTTTCAGCGGGACGGCCGCTGCCGTCAATCAACCAGCCGGCTTTATACTTCTTCATTATCGGTAGTACCTACACTACGTTGTAATCTTCAATAATTTACATGCTGCAGCCTACATATGTCATTACGCCTTCGGCTGTCATTAGGGCTTCGCCCGGCATTAGCGCTGATGCGCGTTATTCATAGTCATTACGCTTCGCTGTTTTTTATTGTAGCCCATAGCTTTCTGCTGGTAGCAACAATAAATTACGGCCGAAGGCCTAATAACGCGCTATAAGCCTATAAGCTCCCTGCGCAGCATTTCCAGCCCCATCATGGCAAATATGCTTTTGTTCATGGATCGTTTGCCAAAGGGAAAGAAGAACCGCTTTCCCAGTGCCCGATCTGGCGTTGCCAGACCGATGCACACCGTGCCCACCGGCTTGTCCGCGGTGCCCCCGTCCGGTCCGGCAATACCGGTGGTTGAAATCGCATAGGTGGCTTTGGCAATCCTGCGTGCACCAACGGCCATCTCCCGGGCAATCTCTTCTGACACGGCTCCGTGCGCATCGAGGGTCTCGGAAGAGACCCCCAGGATGTCAACCTTGGCCGCATTGGCATAGCTCACCCCGGAAAAAAGAAAATAACCGGAACTGCCGGGGACATCGGTCAGCCAGTTGGCAATTCGCCCGCCGGTACAAGACTCAGCAACCGCCAGGGTTGCCGCCCGCTCGGTCAACAGCCTACCCACCACCCGGGGCATGGCTTCCCCTTGTGTTGAAATCACATACTTGCCCACGCGGCCTTTGACCCATTCGGTTGCCGCATCAAGGGTTGCCTGCATTTTAGGAAGATCCTTGCCATTCAGATAAAATTTGACGTGAATCTCGGGGAACTTGGCTCTCAATCCCAACCTGAGGCCGGGAAATCGGTCAATCACCCCGGCCACCTTGTCACCGACCATGGACTCTGTCAGCCCAAAAGTCGATATGTTCCGCACCAGGCAATTGGACCGTTGATCCCCCACGAGTTCTTCGATGGCCGGGATCACATCCGCCGCCAGCATCCGGGTCATCTCCGGCGGCACGCCCGGCATAAAGAAAAAAGTGCATCCCTTGATTTTAAGGCTGAAGCCCGGCGCTGTGCCCACTGGATTGTAGAGGGTTTTTGAACCACTCGGCACCAGGGCCTGCTTCCTGTTGGAAGCCGTCATCTCCCGGTTGCGCGCCTTGAAAAACGCCGCAATCATGGACAGGGCCTTTTCATCCGCCACAAGGTCGACCCCGGCTGCCGATGCAGCTGCCTCGGCCGTGATGTCATCCGTGGTGGGGCCCAGCCCCCCGGTCACCACGCAAATGTCGACCCGCCTGCTTATCTCCTTTATAATGGACTCCAGGACATCTGGATCGTCGCCGGCGCATATGTGACGCTGTACGGCAACGCCAATTTGTTCCAGTTTTTCCGCAATATACGCCGAATTGGTGTCCACCAGGGCACCGGACCGTATTTCATCCCCTGTGGCCAGTATTTCTGCTTTCATTTTATCTCCTTTAAAATCTATGGGCATTGAACCACAAAGGCACCCCCGGTGAAACAGGAACAAGACCGTGTTTCACTGGGTAAACAAAGGACACACAAAGATGACCTCTCAAAAAAATTATTACAAGCAATTCAAATAGTAAGAACATTCCTGTTCATTTCAGGTTAAATATTCCCGAGGTTGTTTACGCAACCTCGGGATATGGTCTAGCCACATAGCACACGGTGCAGTGAATTGAAATAAAAGCCCCATACAAAATGGTTGACACATAATCAGTGTACACTTATAATGTGTTACTCATCTGGGTCTTGCACAAGCCTGGATGGTGACAGGAGGTGCCCTATGCCCAATATTACGATTTCATTGGATGAAGATTTGCTCAGATCCGGAAGACGCTATGCCGAAAAGCACCAGACATCCCTTAACGCCCTTATTCGCAAATTATTAGATCAAACCATCAATATCGAATCCACTGCCTGGCTCGATGAATGCTTTGACCTCATGGACCAGGCTGGGGGTGATTCCAAAGGGCGGAAATGGAGACGCGAGGATTTGTATGATGAGTAAAATTTTTATCGATACCAATATCCTCATCTATAGCATGGACCGGTTTAATCCTGAAAAACAAAAGCTGAGCCGGTGCAAACTTAAGGCCTTGGATAAAGATGTCAAAGGGGTCATCTCGACACAGGTGATGCAGGAGTTTTATGTGGCTGCGACAAGAAAACTTCATGCCGATCCTTTGATTGTTAAAGACATCATCAATTCATTTGGAAAGTTTGAAACGGTTCTCATTCAACCTGAAATTATCAAAGAAGCCATTGATTGCGGCATCATCAACAGACTGTCCTTTTGGGATGCCTTGATCGTAACAGCCGCAGAAAGTGCCCATTGTGAAAAATTATGGACCGAAGATTTGAATTCCGGCCAGGTGATCAGAGGTGTTTGTATTGAAAATCCATTACAGTAAAAATTCAATGGAGCGTTGAACCTGAAACCCTGAGCCACAGAAGACGGAGGACAAAACCTTAGAGTGTAAGCAGATCAGAAGGTGAGAAGTTAAGCGGTAGTTAGAAGTCTGTGACCGGTGGTCGGACGATAAAAATTTCAATCACGAAAACGCGAAATCTAAAAAGCACCAAATGTTTAGATTAATTTTTCGTGGTTTCGTCCTTTCGTGATCTCGTGATGAGAAAATGAACATCCAACGTCCAACATCGAACATTGAACATATTGCTGATAGCCAAAAGCAAACCTGAATCCCGAAACCTGAACCCCAACATTCCAACTTTCCAGTACTCCAAAGTATGGAATGGTGGCCGGACCCTAAATCGCTGACATGCCCTATAAATAGGTATGGATACCGGATGATGATTCTATTTGACATTGACGACACCCTTTTTGACAATTCAGGCGCCGAGATCAAGGCTTCTGAAGAATTTTATATCAAAAACAAGGAGTTGAAACACTTTGCAGGTCTGGACGATTTTGTGGAGAACTGGCGTGCCACCACCGAAACCTACCTGCAGATGTACATCGAAGGACAACTCTCCTTTCAGGAACAGCGCCGGCATAGATTGAGGGACATCTTCAGGCAGTCGTTCAAAGCAAAAGAGGCAGATGCCCTTTTCGAACGATACCTCGAGCTATACGAGGAGAGCTGGGCGTTATTTCCAGACGCCCTCCCCTGCCTGGACAGACTTGCTTCATCGCGCCTTGGCATCATCACCAACGGCAACACCAGGCAGCAGCGGCAAAAACTTAAGGCATTGGGTATTGTCGATCGCTTCGACACGATCATCGTGTCCGAAGATGTCGGGGTCTCCAAACCCGATCCGCAGATATTCATACATGCCTGCAAAACAGCCGGAGAAAAACCGTCTGATTGTTTTTATGTGGGGGATAAACTGGAAATAGATGCACAGGCGGCATCTGGTGCTGGACTCACAGGCATCTGGCTGAACCGGAACCAGGCAAAGACGAAACAAAACAGCATTCATGAAATTCATACGCTTGACGACCTGCAGGGAGACACATTTCCATGAAAAACCGCAGACAAACGATCCGAAGCACCACCCAATACGGCGCCATCGCTATCATTGGTAAAGAGCGTTTCCTGATCAATAACATCAGCAGCGAAGGTATCGGTGTTGTGGTTGAAGGGCCGGATACATTTTTTCTGGGCCAAAGAATCGAAGCCATTCAATTTCCCAAGGAAAAATTAGCTATGATTTTCAGGGGCATCGTGAGCCACACATCCAAAACCGATCGGGGATATGTGTGCGGCATCCGCTTTGTATTCAGCGGCACTCGGGATTATGCATACATGGAAGACCTGGCACGAAAGTATCAAGAGGATGTTCAGCCGCCGGTTCTGGACAGCAATTCAGACAGAAATGACGCCCCAAAGTAAATGCGGATCGTCTCCTGGATCCCGGTGTCTATGCCTGTGGGAATGGCTTTTTTGTGATTGCAGGGAAATGATTCGAACAGCCGGTTAATGGAAAGTACGGGATGGGGCTGGCCAGTGAGGACCAGGGGCCAGAGTGAACAGCACTTTGGCTTGACGTCCACAGGCCGCAGGCCCAGCTCAATGGCTGCGGAATGCAGTGAACACAAGATTTCTTCGGCTTCGTTCATATAGGCAAAGACACATTGCTCATCCTCATCGGTATCGATGAGAAAAATGCCATCTTCAGCTTCCTCGAAAACATTGTCATACCCCGGTTCACCGCTGATGGAGGGCGTGTATTTCTCCACCAGCGGCAGGAACCCCACGATGGTTTCCATCTCCTTTTCATCCACATGGATCTGAAAACAGGAACAGCAGTTTGGCTTTCCTTTGCACACCCCGGGCAAACAGCGATGCCGGATGGACATCAACGCTTTTAGGTCAACGTGAATGCCTTGGATACGAATTAAGATATTCGAATTTTCCAATTCCCGGAAAGAATTATCACCCATTTTTTTTGCGTATACCGATTGCTGAGTTTTGACCATTTCTGAGATCCCAGTGGCTTGTCGTCGCATATTTGACCATACTTGACAAGAAATTCGTAATGTTACATGATGAGATTGTTTTCAATGGGCTCAACCGTGGTTGTAAACATTCGCCGGCGTGGAGTCCGATTCCCATGAAGTACCCAAGTTCCAAACTGCAGCATTACGCTCAAACATCGCAAAATACAATTCAACGTATAATAGAGGAGCGGACATCATGAACGTATCTGCTAACGTGATCTGTTTTCTGACGGT
>Ga0180435_10003607_pt1 | contig 15425 bp, 12 predicted proteins | sample SS_ome_3_FD_132467 | JGI IMG/M metagenome (GOLD analysis project Ga0180435, IMG submission 132467) | Hypersaline lake sediment archaeal communities from the Salton Sea, California, USA - SS_3_S_1 metaG | ecosystem: Environmental > Aquatic > Non-marine Saline and Alkaline > Hypersaline >... | reverse complement strand
GCACGCCGCCAACCGCAACTGCAAGCCTGTGGCTGCGCACGCACGGCCCACGCAACACCCATCCGCCTGCGCGCACACTCGCAGCCATCGTAGGGCGAACCTTCGTGTTCGCCTGCGCACGCCACCAACCGCAACTGCAAGCCTGTGGCTGCGCACTCACAGCCCGCGCAACGCCCGTCTTCAAGCGCGCTCACTTGCGGCCTTCGCAGACAGCGCTATCGTGAGATCCATCACGTCGCAGTCTTGTCGCGTCATCACCATGCCTGCTCGTGGGCGAAAACGAAGTTTCGCCCTACGCAGAGGAATCAAGCATGTGCCCAACCGAGTACCAAACCTACTACCGGCGCCATCTGCCGCACGCCCATCCGCCCGGCGCGACTTTCTTCGTCACTTGCCGGCTCGCCAACACAATACCTGCCCGGCAGATGGCTCAACTGCTCTACGATGCCAGACTGGCTGAGGACGAGCTGACCGCACTCACCGACGGCGCCCAGCGAGAGCAACACGCCTACACGGTACACCGCCGGCTCTTCGCCAAGTGGGACGGCTACCTGCACGCCGCGGACGCCGGCCCCAAGTGGTTGGCAGAACCCGAAGTCGCCCAGCTGGTCACTAACAGCCTACACCACGGCGACCGAAGCACCTACGACCTGCTCTGCCACTGCATCATGCCCAACCACCTGCACGTTGTCTTCACGCCGCTGCCCGACGCTGAGGCCCACTACCCATCTGTTGCGAAGACACTGCAATCCCTCAAGGGCTACACCGCCTTCAAGGGCAACGCCATCCTCCAGCGCGCGGGGCCGTTCTGGCAGCACGAGAGCTACGACCACTGGGCTCGCGATGACGCTGAGCTCGCCCGCATCGTCGCGTACGTCATCAACAACCCCGTGAAGGCCAACCTCGTCCCCCACTGGCAGGACTGGCCCTGGACCTACACCAAGTACTCGCCTCGTTGACCTCTCCGTAGGGCGAACCTTCGTGTTCGCCCGCGCACGCCGCCAACCGCAAAGGCTAGCCAGTAACTGCGCACTCACAGCCCGCGCAACACCCGTCCGCGGGTCCACCTATCGCCACCCCCCACGTCGCGGTCACGTCGCGTCCGCCAGTGGCCAAAGCCGCAGCTTCAGCCCAAGCTGAAACGACCGACGGCCCTGCGAAGTGCAGGGCCGTCGGGACATCGAAGGACAGAAGAACTCGGTCAGGCACCCTCGCGCATGATCCGGTCCACAACCAACTGGCGGAACTCCGGCGACAGACTGGCGAAGTAGGCGCTGAAGCCCGTCACGCGGACCACCAAGTCCGGATGCTTCGACGGATCCTCGTGCGCCTCCAACACCTGATCGGCGTCCATGATATTCAGGTTGATCTGCGTGCCGCCCAGATCGAAGTGCGTCTTGATCAGGTTCGCCACGTTCTCCACGCCACCCTCGTCCTTGGACAACGCGGGGTCGAGCTCCATCTGCATCGGCGCGGTATTACCGTAGCCCGGCTGCACGGACGCGATCGCTACTGCCATCGCGGTCGGTGCCCCATCCTTGCGGAAACCCGGTTCGGGATTCGAGCCGTGCGAGATTGCCTCGCCCGCAGCGCGGCCATTCGGCGTCGCCCCCACGCTCTTGCCCATCGGGATCGTGTTCGCCCAGGAGAAGAGGCCAGGGATCATGTTGTACCCGTTGGGCGTGGGCGCCTCCTTCACAAGCGCCGTGAAGACCTCGGCGATGCGCTTGGCGTACTCGTCGCCCAGCGTGCCGCCATGACCATAGCGCTGGCGGTTCTTCATCAGCAACCGGGCCCGCTCGCCGCCAGGGCCTTCCCAGTTACTCTCGATGTGGCCAAAGATCTCATCCCAGGTCAGCAACCCCTGCTGCTCGACCCGCTCCTCGAGGGCGCCGAACGAGTCGGCGACCACGGCCAGTGCGGCGCCATCCAGACAGAGGTTGTAGAACTCCACGCCGCCACCCGAAGCATCGATGCCCTTCTCGATGGGACCGTAGCACAGCAGGTCCATCACCAGCTCGGGGAAGACATCCTGCATGTGGTCCACGTGGAAGTCCAGGCTGGCGGCGATGCCGCGCACGCCCTGCCGCAGGTGGTAGGCAAAGCGGTCCCACAGCAGCGCCACGCTCGGCTCCTCCGAGCTCCCGGCCATCTCCTTCCACGCAACCTCGAAGACGGCGGCGAAGTTTATCTTCACACAGTCGTTGAGCGTGTATTCGCGCCCCGGGATCGCCGACCAGTGACAACCCGAGTACACACGCTCATAGCCCAGCCCGATGTCGTAGCCGTTCTTGGCGAATCCCTCGGCTGTGCGGTCCACACCCAAGAACTTCGGCAGGCCGGTCTTGTCCTCGAACATGATCTCCACGCCGCGCTTGAGCAGACCGGGATCCGTGCTGTCGCCCACTGCGACGCCCACATTCGCCGGGATGCGCAGCCAGTGACCGGCCTCCAACACCAGATAGGAGACCCGGTTCGTCATGTCTTTGCCGGTCCCGTCGGGGCCACCCACCTGTAGGTACGCGGTGTCACGCAGCAGTAGACAGGCGATATGGAAGGTCGCTTCCTCATCGGTCAGGATGCCGGCAGCGGTGTCGGCCTCATAGTAGGGCGTCAGCAATGTATCCAGCCGTCCCAGCGAGCCGCTCCCGTTATACATCCGAGCCATCATCTGGAACCAGAGCATCCACTGGCACGCCTCGCGGAAGGTCCTCGGCTTCTCCGTGACCAGCCAGTCGTTCATCTCCGCGATCTCTAGCAGATTCTGGCGGAGTTGAGGATTCCCCTCGGCCTCGGCCTTCTCACGCGCAGCATCGGCCGAGCGCTGGATCCAATCCTGGGCGCCTGTCACGATGGCCTCCAGCCCGTCGTACAGATCGGCGGCTCGCGGCGCGTTCGCCTCACGGTGCTGGCGAATCTTGTCGAGGAGTCCACCCCACCCCAAATCGAAACCGATCTGCAGATCCTGGCAGAAGTGCTGAGTCGCGCCGATGCCGGGCTGAAGCTGGTACGTCTTGCGGGCCTCGACGAGCTCGGGCGCAAGCGTGGCGACATCGTAGTCTGGATTCCACCCCGGCTTGCGGTAGGAGGAGAAGTTCACCATGTACCCACCGGCCAGCGAGCTGTTGGGGTCGATGTACACAGGGTGTGCGCGAAGCAGCGCGCCGTAGTTCTCGCCCACCACCTTGGGCCCAAAGAAGCCGCCGCTGGGATGGTTGCTCTTCGGCTCGTAGCCCTCCAACAGACAGTCCGTGATCGGCATGCCCGACGTGCTCATCGCCTTCACGATCCTGCGCCGATCCGGGGGCGGCAGGATCAACGCCCAATCATCGTGGTCCATCGACCCGATGATCTCCTGCTTCTCCTGTGTCTGCGCCATCTTGGTCGCCCGCAGGCGATCCACGCGCTCCTGGTACGTCAGTGTTCCGACACTCGTCATCACAGCCATTCAAACCCCCTAGCCATAAGCAGTGCATCGTGCGAATAAGGATCACCTACGGTCTGGCCACATATAGACCAGACGCCGATATTGTTAATATTCTACCACCATATTGGCAGAGTGCGCGCCGAGTTCGCTACAGGCGAACCTTGGTGGAGTCCCTCGTGGTCGGCCTCGCCCGCCGGCGAGCCTCGACCAGGTCCCAGTTGAGCGTATAGCCCAACCCCGGCGCGTCAGAGAGCGTCAGGTATCCATCTTGGATGGGCTCGGCGGGCGAGATCAGCTCCGCCCGCCAGTCCACCTCGCCCCAGGCGTACTCCAGGATCATGAAGTTGGGGATGGTGCAGACCGCGTGGGCCGTCGCCACGGTGGCGACCGGGCCGGACGGATTGTGCGGTGCCACCAGCAGTTGCTTCAGCCTGGCAGCCTGGGCGATGGCCTGCAGCTCCGAGATACCGCCGCAGTGCTTCACGTCCGGCATCAGCACGTCAACCACCCTCTCCAGCAGGAAAGGACGGAATCCCTCGACTGCGAAAACACTCTCAGCCGACGCCGTCGGCATCGGCACCGATCGCGAGATCAATGCTAACTGGTCCGGGAAGGTATGCCGCACGGGTTCCTCATACCAGAGCAAGTCCACATCCGCCAGCTCTCGACCCACGACGATGGCCTCCGATGCCTCCATCCGTCCGTGACAATCAATCGCCAGGTCGATCTCGTCGCCCACAGCCTCGCGCACCGCGCGCACGCGGGCCACCCCGCGACGCCATGCAGCCTTCGGGCCGGTTCGCACATGGTCGGGCACGCGTAGCTCATCAAAGGGTGCCAGCTTCACTGCCGTGAATCCCTCGTCCACCGCCTTGCGGGCAGCAGAGGCGAACCCCTGCGGCGAGCGGTCACGCACATGGCGGTTGATGTTGGCATACAGCCGAAGGCGATCTCGCACCGGGCCGCCCAGCAGCGTGTGGATCGGCACGCCCAGGTGCTGGCCGGCGATGTCCCACAACGCCTGGTCAATAGCACTCGCGGCCGTGTGCGTGACACGTCCGCCGTGGGTCCTGGCCAGTGCCTGCCGAATCTTGCGGATCGCCAGTGGGTCTTCGCCCACGATCCGGTCGGCAAAGACCTCGACCGCTGAGACCAACAGCGCGTCATTGAGGCTGTGGCTCGCTTCACCCAAGCCCGTGATGCCGGCGTCTGTGTGAACCAACACGAAGACCCAGTCTCCGCGCTCGGTGACCTCCACCACGACCGTCTCGACAGACGTGATCTTCATCCCATCAGCCTCTCGCCGGCTCGCCGAACAGCATCATCGCTCCCTCCGCCGCTATCGCGACGATTGCGGCCCACCGTGAGACAACGAGGAAGCCGCGGCCGGCCCCAAAGACGCTCAGCGTCGCGCACAGCGCCGCGACCAGTAGCACCCCCCACTTCGCCGTCACCAGCGCGTGCTCGCGAGCCCGGAGACTGCTCACCACCAATGCGCCGGCAAAGACCAACGTGAGGGGATAGACGATCTCCCAAAGGTGCGGGATCCGGTTCAGCCAACCCCTGACGGGTGTGGCCAGCAGGACGACCAAGATCAGCAACCCCGCCACCGGCCAGACAAACCGACCCCACAGGGTCCCCTCTTCCCGTTCCTCGCTCACTAAGCCTCCCTTGGGTATCCCATCTAGGCACGCGCCACGATCTGTCGCGCTGCCCAGCCCGCCACGTCGCAGTAGTGCTGGTCCCCGAAGTAGTAGACGTGAATCAGATAGGTGTGCAACCAGTAGACCAGCCACCGCAGCTCGTGACGAGGTCGCAGCGGGCGCAGCGCGGTGTAGGCATCGAAGAAGTGCGTCCACGGCGTCCGGAAACTGCGCAGATAGGCCAGTTCCATCTCAGCATCGGCATATTCCGCGCTGGGATCGAGCACACCCGACAGGTGCCACCCGTCGTCGCGTTTGGCCACCATCACGTTGGCGGCCCAGATATCGCCATGGATCAGCGTGGGCGCGCTCTCGACCGCCAGCAGGTCGGCGCACGCGCCGATAGCTCGGTCCACTGTCGCCAAGACCTCTGCCGACAGACGCGTCTCAACTTCTTGAGAGCCGCGAACAGCGCGCAGTCGCGGCATATACGCCTTCGGCCAACTGCGCTCTCCCACTGCCCCCAGCGCGCCATACGTCTCCCGCGTGTTGGCGTGCAGGGCCACCATCACCTCGGCCAGCTCCCGTTCCACCACGGCGGCATCCGCCTCGTCCAACGCCGCCTTGCCAAGGTGCACGCCCGGCAGCGCCTCCAACAACAGATAGCCGTGCGGCAACATCGAACCGCTCCCGTCCAGCCCATACACCGCCGGGCACGGGAAGCTTCGCTCACGCATATGGCGCAGCGCCCGCGCCTCTCTCACGAAGTCGGCGCCGTCGCGGCTGAGCTTGATGACCGCCGTGCCGGGGTCCCGGTCGAAGCGCAGCCGCAGAACGCTGTTGAGCATCCCGCCCTCCAGCCGCTCAATTTCCGCGCACCGCACCGAGCCGCCCAGCCAAGCCTCGAGCACGGCCTCGGCTTGTTCTGTCTCCAGCTCTAGATCAGTGTCCAGCTTCGGCATAGAACCAGTGACAAGGGTGAAGGGATACGGGACAAGAGAGACGGTGTCGCCGTCTCACGTGCTGCTCCCTCAGACCCCTACCCCTCCAGTGCCACCACCATCCCATCGTACGATACCCCAACGCCGAACTCACCGTACCGCGCCACGAGCTCATCGTAGGTCAGATGCCCGTTGTGGGAGAAGTGGTGGGCGATCATCTGCGTCTTTCCAGGGACGACGACGCCCTCAGCGATCAGGCGCTGCCGCGTCACCGGAAAGGTGTGCAGGCTGTGGTGCCCATCGCCGGCATCGCCCGTCCCGCCGGTCGCGTCCAGCGCCACCAGATCCATCGGACCCAGGGCTCGCAGGACGTCCCAGGCTTCCTCCAGGAGCGGCCCGGTGTCAGTCCCATAGAACGCCTTGTGCTCGCCGTCATCGATGACATAGAGCAACGGCTCCAGCCAACCCCCGCCGTGCTTCGCGGGCACCGCCGTGATCGTGTAGCCGCCGGCGGTCCACGAATCGCCGCCGCTCACCACCTGCGTCGTGAAGTTCGCCCCGTCCTCGAGCCTCTCGGTGATCATACCCAGGGCGTCCGCCGGCCCATACACGACCATCGGCTCCGTCGGCGTCGGCGTGAACCCTTCCTTGCGCCACTCGAGGTTGCTCAGCAGCCAGTGATCACTGTGCCGATGGGTCACCAAGAGCACCTTGAGCCCGCCCAGATAGGCGCCCACCGCGTTGGCCGACGTCAGCAGGTCGGGCCCGAGATCGATCAGCAGATCGTCATTCACCAGCGCCGAAGATCGCGCCCGGATGTGCGGCCCGCGCTCGCGTCGTGCAACTTCACACACCCTACACCTGCAGTACGGATCCGGTATCGCCTCAGCCGCACCGGTCCCCAAGAACGTGAACTTCATCCACTATCCTCCATCCGGCCCGAGACCCAGGGCATGAGTCTTCAGTCCTGAGTTCTGGCCCACCCCTAGCGTTTGCTGTCCGCCTACTTGTCCCATCGCCGATCCGGCTGCCAGAACCCCAACTTCGGTGTGTTCCACTCATCGGTCGGCTCGAAAAGCCCAGAGGGTGGCCGCAGGTTCGCCTCGATCCCCTCAAGATTCAGATCCACGCCCAGACCGGGCTTGTCGGGCACTGCTACATAGCCATCGATCAGATAGGGTTGCTCCATCCCGGTGACCAGATCGTTCCAGAACGGCAGGTCCAACCCGTGATGCTCCAGCGCGACAAAGCTGGAGATCGCTGCCGCCGTGTGCAGATTAGCCATGAAGGCAATCGGCGACCCGGCGAAGTGCAATGCGGTGGGGATACCGTACCGCTCCGCATAGTCGGAGATGCGCTTGGTCTCGGTCAGCCCACCCGACGTCAGTAGGTCAGGGTGGATGATGTCCACGGCCCGGTTCTCAATGAATGGTCGGAACTGGTCCCACAGATACAGGTCCTCGCCACCGGCGATGGGCACGTTGACCGCGTCCGTCACCCGCTTGTGCCCCCACACGTCCAACGAGGGCATCGGATCCTCCATCCACGAGAGCGCGTAGGGCTCCAGATAGCCGGCCAGCTTGATGACCTCCTTCGGCGTCAGGTAGCCGTGGCCGTAGTGATCGATGCACAGCGAGACATCCCATCCAACCGTCTCCCGGACCAGTGCCACGATATCAGCCAAGGCCTGGAAGCCCTTTTCGGTGATCTTGAGGACCTGCCCGGTGCCTGACGCGCGGCTGCGCTGGTGGACCGGATACTCGTGCTTCGTCGGCACGCCCACCGTCGCCCCGGGGATGTCTTTGAGCGTGTCCACACGCGCGTCGAACTTGATAAAGGTGAGCCCCATCTCCTTGCGGCCCAGCACGCGCTCGGCGTAGGCCTCGGCCGTGGGCGTGTCAGGTTCCGGCGTGTCCGCGTAGATGCGAATCTTGTCGCGGTACTTGCCGCCCAGAAGCTGATAGCACGGGATGCCATAGACCTTGCCGATCAGATCCATCAGCGCGATCTCGATGCCCGAAACGCCACCACCCTCGCGGGCAAAGCCGCCATAGCGCTTGATGTTGTGATAGATCATATCGAGGTTGCACGGGTTCTGCCCCAACAGCATGCTCTTGTACTGCAGGGCGTTCTCCCGATGCCCCGCATCCCGGACCTCACCGATCCCGTACACATCCTGATTCGTGTAGATCTTGATGATCGGGTAATCGTAGTTCGAGCACACCGTCGCCGTGCGGATATCGGTGATCCGCAACTCCGACGGACTCGAGTACGTGTTGACCGCGTTCTCCATCGTGCCCAGCACTGCGTCTTCCGTCATCGTCTCATCTCCCTCCCAGGGAAACCAGCAAAGCCGCAAATCGGCAAACCAGAGCTGCCCCCATACGCCAACCGCTGAATCGTGACTCGTGACCGCCTAGCCATCAAGATTCGGACTCGGAGACTACGACCGCCACAGCAAATGCGGCTCCACCCTCTCCCAATACCGATCTATCTCGGCCATGTCATTCTCATCCAGCGGACGGCTGCTGCCGCGAACAATGTGGTTCTTGAACACGCCACGCCGGATCATGATCTCCTTGGCATACGCCATGCCCATCATGCCCTCGAGCATCAGGCCGGGCAGCAGGTGATCGAACAGATCGCCGGCCGCGTCCCGGTCTCCCGAGTCCAGCAGCTCCCAGATGCGCTGAACCAGGTCGCAGTACTGGCACGCGTGGATATTGCCTGCCGCCCCCCTGGCGTGCTCCACGAACATCGGTCGGCCGCCACCGCCGCCCATCACCCCCTTCACGGCCGGGCTCCCCTGAGCCAGCAGCGCCGTGATGTTCTTGTGGCTCGGGGGCACCTCCTCCTTCACCCAACTGACGTGCTCGATCTCCTCGCAGAGCTGCACGAGCTGAGCCGGCGACAGCGCCGCCACGCTGGCGTTCTGGATCCAGATCGGCACGTCGACAACCTCGTTGATCGCCGCGTAGTACGCGTACATGCTGCCGAAGTCGGGTTTACGGATGTAGGGTGGCATCGCCATCACACCGTCTGCCCCAATCTCCTGCGCATAGGTCGCGTACTCCACAGCCAATGGCGTATTGACCGCCGCGACGTTCGCGATGACCGGTGTCCTGCCCGCGCTGGCCTCCACGACCACACGCATCATCAGCTTACGCTCGGACTCCGACAGAGACCGGAACTCACTTACCATCAGCGGCGCCGCGATACCTCCGACGCCGCTCTCGACCATGAACTCGACCTCCGCCACCAGGACGTCCACATCGATCCGGTCGTCCTCGTCATACGGCGTCATCGGAATCGCGAAGCTACCGCGCCACGGCTTCTCTGTCATCCGAGCCCTCCTCTGGGTACCAGCAGCCACACCTGCATCACCACGGGTTACCATTCACGATCTGGACCGACTCAAGACCCTAGACCTGATTCAGGTCTTGAGTCTTCAGCCTTTTTGCGCCATCCCCTCCAACGTCCGCTCATAGACCTCGAAGTGCTCGCCTTCCGTTTCCTCCGGATCCACGTACTTGAGCCACATCGCCTCGTCGGGGTTCTCGCCTGCCAGCTTGCGCCGGCTGAACTTGAGGATACTGCTGGGATCGTGCCATCGGACCTCGCCCTGCTGCAGCAAGATATACTCGCCGGCATACCTACTCACGAAGTCCTGCATATGGTCGCGATAGTACAGGGCCTGCTCGCAAGTCGTGCGCCGCCAGCTGAGCATGCGCTCCGTTGTGTCCATCTGCCGCGAGTAGAAGGTGCCCGGGGGACAGAGCTCCACATCGGAGTCGACATCAATCTGATCCAGATCGATAGTACCAAAGCCGCCCTCGGCAGCCGCCAGCACCGGGTTGCGGTCCCGCCGGCAGGGCTGCTCTGGCCAGTCCACATCCGGCTCGTGGCCCATGAAGGCCATCCCGTAGGCATCCGTTGTGACGGTATGGGTCCCGGCAATCAGGGCGTTCGTGATGCGCACGGTTCCTCTGCCGTGTCCCCACTCCTCGCCGGCCTGCGAGATCAGCGCGTCGAGAATGTTCAGTGTGGGGTTGAAGATGCGCCCCACGTCCGCCAGCATATACGGCATCCGGACCAGGTGGTGAAAGTACTGACGAGACCGCCCGTGGGGTTCGCGCGGGATCAGGCCGAATAGGTTCTTCAATGTCAACGTGGTGCCCATGAACTTGTGGTTCTTCAGTCGCTGGACGTTGACGAGTGCGTCGGCCTCGACGATCTCCTCCGGCAGCAAGTACTGCTTGAACATCTGCCCGCCACCGGGCACCTCATAGATCTTGTGCGGCGGGCGATCGCCATTGAGGTAGGTCACGCCCCACTCGCGCATCAGATCAGCCATTCGCGCCGTCGGCGGCGGATTGGCGTCATCAGTCCGCGCGAAAGCCGTGATGTCGGCGTAGAGCAACTCCGCCCTGGTCTGCTCTCGCAAGAGGCGGATCAGCGCCCGGGCGACCTTGTCGCTGACCAGCTGCTGGCGCATGCCCTGGAAGTAGGGCGTACGCGCCTTCCGGTAATCCTGATTGAACTTGATGACGATGCGCTGGGCTCCCTTCAGCTTGTCCCACACACCGCGCAGCGGCAGCACCGCGCTGCGTAGTGCCCGGTAGACGGTCTCATCGTCAGCCCGGTAGTCGCAGTACCGTGCCCTCACCTGATAGTCCTGTGTCTCTGTCAAAGCAGTTCCTCTTCTTCGCTTCTTGTGTGGTTGAATAAACACGACGCAACGCGCCGGCCCTGCCTAGCGCCTGCGGCGCCAGTTGATCACGTGGACCGGCGGGCGGTCGATCTTGGCGACCCGGTCCAGCGTTCGTAGCTGGGCGAGCGCCGACTCGTAGACCGCGTAGTTCTCGCCTTCTGCCTCCTCCGGGTCCACGTACTTGTAGAACATCGCGTGGTCGGGGTTGGCGCCGGCCAGCTTCCGGCGGCTCACACGGATCATGCCGTCGGGACTGTGCCACTTGACCTCGTCGTCCTGCAGGAGAATGTACTCCCCAGCATAGGTGTCGGCCAACACCTTCATATGGTCGCGGTAGTAGAGTGCCTGTTCGCACATGGTGCGACGCCAACTGATCACCGTCTCCAACGAATCGGTCATCGAGGCGAAGAAGGTGTCGTGGGGCAGCGGAGCCACCTCCGAGTCGAAGTCGATCGCGTCAAGGTCCACGGTGCCGTTGCCGCCCTCGGTGGCCACCAGCAACGGGTTCCGGTCCCGGTGGAAGGGCTCAGCCAGCCAGTCCGACATCGGATCGTGGCCCATCAGATGTGTGCCACAGGTGTCTGTCGCGATCGTGTGGTCCCCCGCGATGAGCATGTTGCCGACCCGCCCCAAGTCCTCGCCGCTCCCCCACTCCATCCCGGCCTGCCCGATCAGCCCGTCGACGATGTTCAGTGCCGGATCGAAGAGCCTCCCCAGATCCGCCAGCATGTAGGGCATGCGCACCAGATGGTGATAGTAGTGGCGTGGCTTGTTGTGCGGCAGCTGCGTCATCAGACCGAAGAGGTTCTTCAGCGTCAGGGTGACGCCCATAAACGCGTGGTTCTTGAGCTTCTGCACGTCGACCAGCGCGTCCGCCTCCATCGTCTTCTCATTGAGGACGTAGGTGCGGAACATCTGCCCGCCGCCGGGCACCTCATAGACATGGTGTGGTGGGCTGTCGGCGTTGACGTAGGGAACATCAAACGCCTCGAGCACCGGCGCCAGCTGTGTGGTACGGGTCGTCCCCGGCGCATCGACGTGGTCGCGGTTGAAGATCGATGTGTCCACGCAGAACAGCTCGGCATCGGTCTCCTCACGCAGGAGCCGCAGCACCGCGCGGGCGACCTTATCGCTCACGAGTTGCTGTCGCTGCCCTTTGTAAGTGGGCACGCGCTTGGGATCGAAGTCCTGGTTGAACTTGATCCCGATCGACTTGGCCGGCTTGAGCCTCGCCCAGGCCTTACCCAGCGGCGCCGTGGCCCGCTTCAGTGCCTCGTAGACTGTGTCGTCGTCGGCCTGATGGTCACACTGGACCGCCCTGACCCTGTAGTCGCCGGCTTCCCCAACCATTATGCCATCCTCCAATTCATCGCCACGCGCAGGCCTATTGTCAACGCGCGCGATCCGTTAGCTAGAGCCCCTTGGCCGCGATGTCGGCCAGAGCCCGCTCGTAGACCTCGTAGTGCTCGCCCTCTGTCTCCTCGGGATCGACGTACTTGAAGAACATCGCGTGGTTGCGGTTCTTCCCCGCCAGCTTGCGCCTGCTGACGCGGATCATCCCGTCCTCCGCGTGCCACTTGACCTCGCCATCCTGCAGCAGGATGTACTCACCCGCGTACGTATCCGCGAGCTCGCCCATGTGGTCACGGTAGTGAAGACCCTGTTCCGCCATCGTTCGTCGCCAGGTAACCACCGTTTCCTGAGGATCCCACACATCCGCGAAGAAGGTGCCCTCCGGCTGCGACGCGATCTCAGAGACCAGGTCGATCTCATCGAGGGCCGCCGTGCCGAACCCACCCTCAGCCGCCGTCACGATCGCGTTGCGATCTCGGTGGAATGGCGGTGTCAGCCAATCGGCCCGAGGGTCGTGTCCCATCAGGTGTGCGGCGACGGCATCGGTTGCGATAACATGGTCGCCGGCGATCAGGCCGTTGACGACGCGTCCCTTGCCCTCGCCCTTGCCCCACTCGCTGCCGGCCTGCCCCACCAGCGCGTCCACAACGTTCAATACCGGGTTGAAGATCCTGCCGATATCCGCCAGCATGTAGGGCATCCGCACTAGGTGATGGTAGTAGTGCCTGGAACGACCGACCGGGCCCCCGGGCATCAGACCAAAGAGATTCTTCAGACACGCCGTCACGCCCATATAACCGTGGTTCTTCATCTTGGCCACCGAGACCACCGCGTCGGCGTCGGTCACATCTTTGACCATCCCGTACTGCTCGAACATCTGCCCGCCGCCGGGCACGCCCACCTTGACGTGCGGGGGCTTGGTCCCGTCGACCAGGGGAACGTCGAACTCGCGTAGGACGTGCGCCACCGTCGTCGTCGCCTCGACCGACTCGCGCACGCCGTACATCACATGGTAGCTTGTGTCCACACACGCGATCTCGGCGCCGGTGCGCTCCTGCAACAGACGCAGCGTCGCACGCGCGACGCTGTCAGCGACCAGCTGCTGCCGCTGCCCCTCGTAGAGCACGACCTCATCGATCGGCCAGTCCATGTTGAACTTCACCACGATGCGGTCGGCCTTCTCCAGCTTCTTCCACGCCCGGCTCAACGGCTCGGTCGCCCTGCACAACGCCTCGTAGACGGCGTCGTCATCCGAGCGATAGTCGCAGGCCACAGCCCGCACAGCGTAGTCTTTGGTCATACCCACCATACTCTATAGGTCTCCTAGTGATAACACTGACACACGCGGCGCGTTCAGGCTGCTGCAGGCGCCGCCGGAGGGCGCACCCTGAAGATGTGGAACAGAGCCGCCCCGCCCAGCCGCACGAGCCCGCCGATCATCAGAATCCAGCGAATGTCCAGTTGGTCGGAGAGCGCCACGCCTATCAACGGCATCACGAAGGCGCCAATATTGCCAACAGTCGCATAGACGGCCAGATAGCTGGCCCGCCGCTCCTGCGGACAGAGCTCGTAGAGCGTGCTGGCGTGACTGAGGTTCACGCCTGGGTTCACCAGGTTAATGAGCACGCCCCAGAGCAGGATCAACGTGAGGTTGGGGAAGAGTGCCACCAGCAACGCGTAGCTGGCCGAAAGCGGGATGATCGTGCGCAGTGTGCGGCCAGTACCCCAGCGGTCAATCAGACGACGCCCGATCAGATTTCCGGCGATCACGCCGATGTTCGCCAGCGTCGTGTTCAGACCGATCCAACTGTCCGATGCCCCCAACTCGTTCACAAAGAGGATCGTGTACAGCGGTCCCACCAGCCATGCTCCGCAGTTGAAGATGAACGTGTTGGCCGTGATCCGTACAAATCCCTGGTTCTGTTGGGTAGCCGTCCGAACCGACTGCCAGGCGCCCTTCCCCCGGTGGACCAGCCCGTCCCAGGCCCTGGTCAATACAGCCCACCGCGCGCGCATCGTGGCCCTGGACCCCTGCGACGGCGTGGCCGCCTCGGTGACACCGGCCTCCTGACCATCGGTCTCGGGCGCCGCGACGGCCCGCGATCGACGTACCCTTGACACGACCGCGGATGCCGGGGGCTCCACCTTGCTCACGAAGTAGGTGCTTAGGAGACCCGCACCGGCACCCACGATGTAGACCAACTGATAGTTGGTTGGGAACGCGGCCCAGGTGATACCCGCGGCCGCGTCCATCCACTTGCCGAAGAGGAAGGTGAAGAAGGCAGTGGTGGCGCTCATGATGATGCTGCGGTTGGCCATCACGGTCGCCCGATCGCGCACGGGCACCACATCGGCCATCATCGGGCTGAACCCGGCGCTGAAGAAGTGCATAGGAATGGCCCGCACGATCAGCACCGCAACAACGATCTCCGCCACGTGCTCTCTGAACACCCAGGGCACCAGGGCGGCGCCCAGGAAGGCACCGCGACCGACTGCCAGGCTCCACCTCAACCAGGGCCGTCGATCCGTCCGGCTCTCCAGGAAGCGCGCGGCAGGCACCAGCACCACCATAGCGAAGAGCGAGGGGATCGACGAAAGCCACCCGATCAGCGCGTTGCTGGCACCAAGTCTCAGCGCATAGGTGGCATTGAAGGCGACGGCGGCCATGAAGATTCCGGCCCAGAAGACCTCGATATACAGGTAGACGATGTTCCGCTCGGTCTGGGACCGGGATCGTCGCTCACCCCGCCCCCTGCGCAGGCGGTTGACCAGCGATCGGCTCGCCCATCCGGACTCGCCCAGGCGATACCGGACACTGGACGCAAGAACACGCCAACGTCTCCGCAGTCTTGGCAGCCTCTCAGACAACGCGCTCACCGCTAGCCCCTCGTCGCTGCACTGTCCTCGTCGCTCATCGGCCATCCATAGCAAAAGGACACCCACGTGCGGTCAGGTGTCCTTCTTCCACGCCTACGAGGTTAGCTGTCGGGCTCGGGCCGAAGAAGCTGACCCTACCTCGCCAACGCTGTGCGTTGGTGGGATTCGCCCCCACATCTGGGTCCCCCGCTGCTGCGTACGCTCGCGTACGACCATTCGGCGCTGCATTGTGACGCTCCCGTCACGTCCACAGTATCACACATCCCCACCCTGTCAACGACCCCTGGCAGCCGGCACCCGCCTGAGACCGCCAGGCGCCGTCCTGGCTCTGCGCGCTGGTCCCCTACCGATACGTCCCCAACTCCAGCACCTTATCGATGTAGTACCTGAACGTCTCGTAGTACACCGTGTTCGGAATCGAATGATCGCTGTGGGCTACATACCCGTAGTTCCCCATCACCGTCGGTATCTTC
>Ga0180435_10003605_pt1 | contig 15432 bp, 11 predicted proteins | sample SS_ome_3_FD_132467 | JGI IMG/M metagenome (GOLD analysis project Ga0180435, IMG submission 132467) | Hypersaline lake sediment archaeal communities from the Salton Sea, California, USA - SS_3_S_1 metaG | ecosystem: Environmental > Aquatic > Non-marine Saline and Alkaline > Hypersaline >... | reverse complement strand
CGGGGCTATCACCTTAACGAGGACTGTTATCCGCTGCGGGTGGTGGATCACCAAAACCGGCCATTGGCGGATGGAGAGACTGGAAGGATTATTGTTTCCAATCTCATCAACCGCAGTTTTGTTCTGCTGAACTATGAGCTGGGTGATGAAGGTAGAATTGTTCCCGGTGACTGCGGGTGCGGGAGAAAGCTCCGGATGCTTGATCTTGAGGTATCGAGATTCGCCGATCAGGTTGAACTGAAGGACGGGATCAAAGTTCATCCAGTGACTTTTCTCGAGGTGCTCGACTACGAAAAGGCTATCTGGCAGCACCAGATTGTTGAACAGGAGGACGGATCCTTCGACATTTTGCTCGTGACCGATCCCTCCGCCGACCGGGAGAAAATGGTCAGAAGGCTGGAGGAGGAATTTGGAAGATGGTTCCAGGGCAGGATTAGATATCAGATACGTTTCGTGGATAAGATCAACCTGACCCGGGGAGGCAAACAGAAGACCATGGTTTTCAGGGGCAACAATCAATAGAACAGTCTTTCTCTAATCACTGCTGGTTGTTGGCGCCTGCGGCGCTGTTTATCCAGGTCACAATCGCTATCGGGAGCGGGGAGACGTGCGGAGTTTTAACATCTAACATCTCAGTTCCCATTTCTCACTTCCTTCATTCCCGCTTTTCATTGCGGCATCGGGGTCGATTGGGACCAGGATCAGGCGGAAGATCTGGGAAATTGATCGAGAATCACTTATTATCTAGGGGTGATGCTTAAGAGAATCGTTTTTCCTTTCATTTCCATTTTTTACCTCCTCAACCTTTGTGTCGGTGAAACCCCCACGACAACTGATGTCTTCACTTTGGACCGGGATTCGGGCTATGGTTTTCGAATACCTTCCCTGGTGACCGCGAGTGACGGGACCTTCCTGGCTTTTGCCGAAAGACGAGTCGGCCTGCACGATCACGCTGAAAACGACATTGTCCTGAGAAGGAGCACTGATAGCGGCAGGACCTGGTTGCCTCTCCAGGTGATCGCCGATGAGGGACGGGACAGCCTCAACGATCCCTGCGCGGTCGTGCTCGATTCCGGCAGGATCCTCCTGATGTACCAGCGTTTTCCCTGGCTGGTGCATGCCCGGAACTCCTCCCGCACCCAACGAGCCGACCCGGGATACGGAGGACCAAGGAACACTCGAACCTACCTCGTCTACAGCGATGATAACGGCGAGACCTGGAGCCCTCCGAGGGAAATAACGCAGATGGTCAGGGCTTCCGCCAGGATAAGCATTGGAAGTCCCGGGATCGGCATTCAGCTTAAACGGGGAGAATACAGGGGGCGGATAGTTTTCCCGGTCTACGAGACCAGGCCGCTCCCCGGAGGCGGCCGGGACTGGCTGAACAGCGTAGCTTACAGCGACGACCAGGGGGAAAGCTGGAAGATCAGCAACAATATCCCGCACCAGGGGCATACGGGCTACGGGAATGAGGCTCAGTTGGCTGAATTGGATGACGGCAGGCTCCTGTTTATCGCACGCAACGAAGGGGGATTCTACCGCAAGTATTCACTAAGCGAGGATGGAGGAATCCACTGGTCCAACATGCGCCTGGACTTCGGCCTCCCGGGAACCCCATGCCAGGGGTCTCTGTTGAGCCATGATTCCAGGGAGAGCGAAAAAAGCACGGTACTTTTTTCCGCTCCAGCTAATAAATATGCCCGGAACAGGGGAACGATATGGATGAGCAGCAGCCAGGGTGAAACGTGGGAGTATTCCCGAGTCATTACCCCGGGATTCTTTGCCTATTCCTGCCTTTCCAGCCTTCCCGACGGCAGGATTGGAATATTGTACGAGGCTGATGGTTACAGCCGGATTGTCTTCACCTCCTTTTCCGAAGAGTGGATCACCGAAGGCGGGAAGGATGAAGAAGCCGACCCTTATTTTTCAATTCCCCTGGTCGACCTGGACGGTGACACGGAAAGGCAGGTTGTCGTGGACCGGGAGGAGGGGCAATACCTGGGCCATCCCACTACCGTTATGCTGGAGGATAACCGCACAATTTTGGCCGTGTACCCAAAGGGGCATGGCAAAGGGGAGATAGTCTACAAGCGAAGCGGCGACCAGGGCCGTACCTGGAGTAGCCGGCTTCCGGTTCCTGATTCATGGGCAACATCGAAGGAAGTGCCCACCCTGCACCGGGTGGTCGACAAATATGGTACGAAAAGGATAATCATGTTTTCCGGCCTCTACCCGTCCCGAATGGCGGTTTCGGAGGACGATGGCATGACCTGGAGCGAACTGGAACAGGCAGGCCCGTGGGGAGGAATAGTGGTCATGTCCGCTGTGGTTCCCCTGAAGACCGGAAAGGGCCACTACATGGCAATGTTCCATGACGACGGCCGCTTCTTCACTGCCGACGGCAGCAAGATCTACAAAGATGACCAGGAGCAGTTCAACAGCCGGATGTTTACCCTGTACAAGACTTTGTCGCTCGACGGCGGCCTTACATGGTCCTTTCCTGAGGCCGTACACCGGTCCCGGGAAAAACACATCTGTGAACCAGGAGTCATCCGGAGCCCCGACGGCCGGACCATAGCGGTCCTCCTGCGGGAAAACAGCAGGAGAGACAATTCCCAGATCATCTTTTCCCATGACGAGGGCAGAACCTGGACCAATCCACGGCCCCTTCCCAATGAACTGACTGGAGACCGGCATGTCCTGCGCTATACCCCGGACGGCAGGATTATCGCCTTGTTTCGCGACCGCAGCCCCAGGTCGGCACAGGGGGACCTGCTGGAGATAGCCGAACGGGAGGGAGAGTCCAACTACAGCCTCATTGCGGCCAGGACCGGGCTGGGAAGCCCGACCGAGGGGGACTGGGCCGGATGGGTCGGAACCTGGGATGACCTGGTAAATGGCGGAGAGGGCCAGTACCGGATTCGTTTCAAGGACAATACCCGGGGCTGGGATACGACCTATCCTGCCCTGGAACTCGTCCCTGGCGGCATCTTTATCGCTACTACCTACGGACACTGGAAAGAAGGAGAAATGCCTTATATCCTGAATGTCAGGTTTACCATGGAGGAACTGGATGAAAGGGCCGGCATATCCTCGAGGCAAGGTGCCCGTTTGCAATCCGGACGAGGGTTGTAATAGAGTGGAATGTCCTGAAAGCTTCGAGCTTTCCAGCTGTTTGGGCAGCATCCGTTGCCTTCCTTTTTACGGGTATATTTCAGGTTTTATTGGATAAGGAGGATGTTTGATGAGAGTCGCTGTCGTTGGATTGGGTTTCATGGGTATCACCCATATCACAGCCCTGCAGAAAATAAGTAATGTGGAGGTTGCCGCCGTATGTGACGCGCGGGCCGATCAGTTGGACCTCTCGAGCCTGAGGGTGGCAGGAAACCTGCAGACGTCGGAAGTCGTGCTGGACAGCGATACGACAAGGCTCTATTCCGACTACAGCCGGATGCTGGAGGACGGGGGCTTCGATTTTGTAGATATTTGCCTGCCAACGTTTCTCCATGAACGATTCAGCATCGATGCAATGAAGTCCGGCTACCCGGTGTTTTGTGAAAAGCCCCTGGCCCTCGACCCGGAGTCGGGGAGGCGTATGGTCCAGGCGGCCGAAGATACAGGTCAACTCCTGGGCGTTGGGCATTGCCTTCGATTCTGGCCCGGCTGGGTAGAGCTTAAAGAGCTTATCGATTCCGGCAGGTTCGGAAAAGTTACTGCCGCCCATCTTTCGAGACTTTCCGCCAGGCCCGGCTGGACCGACGGGGGATGGATGTTGGATTACGAAAAATCAGGAGGCCCGGTACTGGACCTTCACATCCATGACGCTGACATGGTCCGGTATCTTTTTGGTGACCCGCGAAGAGTCAGTTCGACCGGTACCGCAGATGAACAGGGCAGGGTTTCATTCATAACGACCGTCTATGATTTCGGGAAAGGCCCCTCCGTCTCCACCTGCGGAGGATTTGTCTCACCGGAATCGTTTCCATTCCAGGCCGAGGCTTTCTTCAATCTGGAAGAGGCGGCCGTGAGACTGGGTGAGGAAGTTACAGTTTATCCATGCGAGGGGGAACCTTATAAACTTGAAACTGCACCTGAAGACGGATATTACTGGGAGCTCAAGGATTTCGTCGATGCTGTTTCCGAGGGCCGCCCTTCGAAGGTTGTGACTCCCGGGGATGCTGTCGCATCCATCGAACTCTGCCTGGCGGAACTCCGGTCGGTCCTTAAACAGAGGGAAATCAAACTTTAACTTCGTCGTCGAGGGAGTAGATGTGAAGAAGTACATCCTGGTGTTCTGCCTTTTGTCCGGCTACATGGTATTTTTCTTTCACCTGGGAACGATGCCTTTTTATGGGGCTGACGAACCCCGGTACGCCAGGATAGGCCAGGAAATGCTGGAAAGCGGTGACTATGTCACCCCGACCCTCGACCACCGGCCGTGGCTGGAAAAACCCCCTTTGCTTTACTGGATGGAAGCGGGCAGCTATGCACTCCTGGGCGTTAGCGAGGGTTCCGCCAGGATGCCCAACGCGCTGATCGCTTTCCTTGCCGCCTTGTTGCTGGCCTGGCTTGGCTGGCGGATAACCGGGGAGGCCTGGGTTGCCGTCTTTGCCTTCCTGGCCCTGGTTTCTTCATTTTTGTTCGCTCTTTTCGGAAGGGCGGCCAGTACCGACATGGCCATGGCCGCGCCATATCTTTTAATGATGGTTGGCGCCTTCCTGGCCCTGGAGCGGGACTCGAAAACCTGGGCCGCACTTTCAGCCCTCGGCGGCGCGCTGGCCGTGCTGGCCAAGGGCCCGGTGGGCGTGGTTCTCGGGATCGGATCTGTCGCAGTTTACCTCCTGCTCTCCCGAAGAAAGCACTCCTGGAGCCTGGAAGCTGTCTTTTTTACCTCGTTTCTGGCCCTCGCCCTTCCCTGGTTCCTGCTGGCCTGGCTGGCAAATGGAGAGAATTTTTTTCTTACCTTTATCGTCAGCCATCATATCGCCAGGTTCGTGACCGATATTCACCACCACAGCCAGCCTTTCTGGTATTACCTTCCGGTGCTGCTGGCCGGATTTTTCCCCTGGGTCTTTTTTCTATTTCCGGCCGGACGGCGATTCCTGCGAGAATGCAGGGATTTTTCCTTCCCGGAATGCAGGCTTAAGCTCTTCCTGTGGATTTGGGCACTGGTGCCGATCCTCTTTTTCAGCGCTTCCTCCGCCAAGCTCCCCGGTTACATTCTTCCTGCCACTCCGCCCCTGGCACTGCTTGTCGGACTGGAGTGGAACCGCTATCGGGAGCGGACCCGGCTGCTGAAAAAGGCGCGTTTTCTGCCTATGCTTGTTGGAGTGTCAGCCTCGATCATGGCTGTCGGCCTGGTTGTCGGGTCCCGCCTCGAGTACGGAAGGGCTGACGTCGGGCTGGCAATCGCGATTCCTCTCCTGGTCGGAGTCGGAATGAGCCTGTTCTGGGCGAGGAAAGGGGCGGTTACCAACGCTTTTCTGGCGATGGCGGGAGGAATGATAGCACTCCTGGCGGTCCTTTATGCCGTCGGGTCACCGGTGATTGGAAGCTACCATTCAACAGCCAGCCTGGTTTCCCGGGTGAGTGACCGGATTTCCAGCGAGAACCCGCTGGTGCAGTACCGCTTTTTCCATCACACCGCGATCTATTATACAGGGGGCAACATAACCCCTGATTCGATCAACAGCCCCGAAGAGATGAGGGCCTATATCGCCAGGCATCCAAGGGAAACCTATTTTCTTCTCACCACCAGCCACGGCTGGGATGAATTTCACGATATTCAAGGCGTCAGGGTCGCCGGGAGAGAAGGGAAACTCTATATTTTACGGCTGCCCAATGACGACGGAAGCCTGTCGGCGAGGATACGGGAAAAGTTCGGAGACAAGGGGCAGCAGGACTAATTTCCTCCCCGGAAGGCAACTTGTTTTCCAGCTTTTTCATGCCGGTTTACCTCCCCCCGGAACCGGTTCCATCTGAAGCGCTTCAAGGTTAATTAAAAAGCCTGCTCAAAGGTTGTTGATACGTGTCAGTTTCGTGTAATATCGGCAGAAAAGGTTACCCTGTAAATGGATGACAGTCAGGTGAGAAACAGCATGCCTCTGAGGTTGTACAACACGCTCAGCAAAACCGAGGAAGAATTCATTCCCCTTGCCGAGGGCGAGGTGAAAATGTATACCTGTGGGCCTACGGTATACCACTACGTCCATATTGGGAATTTTCGCACTTTCATTTTCCAGGATATTCTTCGCCGATACCTTATTTACAAGGGTTATCGAATGACCCATGTAATGAATGTGACCGATGTGGAAGACAAGATTATCGCCAACGCCAGAGAACAGGGGCTTTCCATTTATGACTACACCAGGAAATACGAAGAAGCTTTTTTCGATGACATGAAAGCCCTCAGGATCCAGGCACCTGAAATCATGCCGAGGGCAACCGAACATATTGAAGAGATGGTCGGCCTTATCTCGAAGCTTCATGAAAAAGGCCTGACCTATGAGCGTGACGGTTCCACCTACTTCAGCATCGAGAAGTTCGATAATTACGGGCGGCTTTCCGGAGTCCAGCTGGAACAGGTTTCATCATTCGAACAGGTCGACGAGGATGAATACTCCAAAGAGAATCCTCGCGATTTTGTCCTCTGGAAGAGTAAAAAGGACGAAGAGGAGTCCTGGGGGTCTCCTTTCGGTGATGGCCGTCCAGGCTGGCACCTCGAGTGTTCGGCGATGAGCATGAAGTACCTCGGGGAGACATTCGACATCCACTGCGGAGGAGTCGACCTGGTGTTTCCCCATCACGAGAATGAAATTGCCCAGAGCGAAGGTGCCACCGGCAAACCTTTCGTCAAATACTGGATCCATGGAGCACACCTGATCGTCGAAGGCCAGAAGATGTCGAAATCGCTGGGTAATTTCTATACCCTGCGGGATCTCCTTGACCAGGGGCACAATCCCCTCGCACTCAGATTCCTGTTGGCCTCGGTCCACTACCGGAAACAGCTCAATTTCACCTTTGACGGGGTGGCCCAGGCCCAGTCAGCCATTCAACGGGCTAATGATTTTATCACCAGGATTCGCGAAACTACGGATCAGGGGCCGGTTTCTCCGGAAATTGGGAAACTGGTGACTGAAGCGGAAAAGGGATTCGAGTCAGCAATGGATGACGACCTGAACACTTCGGCTGCCCTGGCCGCGGTATTTGGACTGGTTCGTGACGTGAATACCCTCCTTGACAACCGCGGGATAACTGAGGGCGACCGAGACCGGTTGCTCAAGTTCCTCGGCGGAGTAAATACAGTTTTCGATGTTTTTAGCTTCGAAACAGAAGAAGTGGATGACCAGGATATCCTCGATCTTATTGAAGAGCGCAATGAGGCCCGGGAAAAAAAGAATTTTCCCCGGGCTGACGAGATAAGAGATCTGTTGCTGGACAAGGGAATCATGCTTGAAGATTCCAAGGAGGGTACCCGATGGAAACGGAAAAAGTAGGTTTTTCTCCTGCCGATGTTCATTCAACCTTGAGCAAGTATATGCTGGCCGACGGCCTTGACCTGGTTATGGACCTGAAGAAAAGCCGAGGCTCCAGGATTTACAATTCACGGAACGGAAGCTGGTACATCGATTTTTTCGGCTGTTTCGCCACCATTGCCCTGGGCTACAATCATCCTCGAATGTGTACTGCCGAGGCTGTTGAGATCCTGGGCCGGGCGGCCATCCAGAAACCTTCGAATTCGGACGTTTATTCCACCGAGATGGCCCATTTCGTCGAGACTCTGGGCAGAGTGGCTTTCCCTTCCTTCATGAAGTATGTGTTCTTCATTGCAGGGGGCGCCCTCGCCGTGGAGAATGCCCTGAAAGCCGCCTTCGACTGGAAAGTCCGCAAGAATTTTGCCATGGGATGCCAGGAAGAAAAAGGTTACCAGGTGATCCATTTCCGGCAGGCTTTCCACGGGAGGTCAGGCTACACCCTGTCCCTCACCAACACTGCTGATCCCCGGAAAACCCAGTATTTCCCGAAATTCCAATGGCCCAGGATCCTCAATCCGAAATGCGCCTACCCCCTGGAGGGCGACAACCTGGAAAGGGTCATTAAGGATGAGGAGCAAGCACTGGCCATGATCCACCAGGCAATTGACCGAAATCCCGATGATATCGCGGCGATTATCCTCGAACCGATACAAGGTGAGGGCGGGGACAACTATTTCCGCCCGGAATTCCACTGCGCCCTGCGGAAAATTTGCGATGAGAATGAGATGCTCATGATTTACGATGAGGTCCAGACCGGGCTTGGAGCTACCGGAAAGATGTGGGCCTGTGAGCATTACGTCAAACCTGACCTGCTGGTATTCGGAAAGAAGACCCAGGTCTGCGGGGTGATGGCCGGTAGCAGGATCGATGAAGTTCCCCAGAACGTGTTTCGGGTGTCCAGCCGGATCAATTCTACCTGGGGAGGAAACCTGGTGGATATGGTCAGGTCGAGGATGCACCTTGAAATCTATGAACAGGAAGGAACGGTTGCCGGCTGCGCCAGGCTGGGAGATATCCTGATGGGACGATTGCGGGAACTCCAGGAAACCTATCCCGAACTGGTTTCCAATGTCCGTGGCAAGGGGCTGTTCTGCGCCCTGGATCTCCCCGACACTGAGTTTCGAGACAGGTTCCTCAAGAAGCTTTTTGACAGGGGCCTCCTGATGCTCGGGTGCGGTGAGCGGTCAATCCGTTTCCGTACCGCTCTCAATATTCCGGAAGAAGACCTGATGGAGGGCCTCAGGATCATCGAAGACTCACTGGCCGGGGAACGAGTTTAATACCCGGCCTGGCCGGTCGTGGTCTCGACGTTGCGCAATTTCGTCTTTTATTCCCTTCGAGCGTTATTGCTCGCATGACCCGGCTATATACCTACTATGGGAAAATTGGCCGCTTCAGGTCCTGGCTGGCCGGGAGATCCCGCGAGAGCCTCGGTTCCTGGGGTGAATGGACCGCCCTTGGCTGTTTCCGCCGTAAGGGCTGGGAACTGGTGGCGAGAAACTGGTCAACCAGGTCCGGGGAGATCGACCTGATCTTCTACGACCGGGAAGTCCTGGTGTTCGTTGAAGTGAAGACCAGGATGGAGTCCGGGCTGTATCCGGCAGAGAAGAATTTCAGTCCCCGCAAATTTGAAAAAATGGAAGCCCTGGCCTGGAATTTCCTGGAACGTTTTGAACTGGGGGGGACTCCCGTGCGCTTTGACCTGGCCGCGGTTGAAACTCCTGACCGCAGGGAATTCAAGCTGAGGCATTACCAGGGACTTGGGGATTGATTGCAATCAAAATATTGATTCCTGATCGAATTTTCGGCATAATAAAGTTTCTCAAAAATCAGAGCGGGAATAGCTCAGCTGGTAGAGCGCGACCTTGCCAAGGTCGATGTCGCGGGTTCGAGTCCCGTTTCCCGCTCCATCTTCCTCTGCAGTTTTTTCAATACCCAAACCTCGAGGTTGCGGATTTCTCTGTCCCGGTATACCAGCTCGTACTTAGCACTGATTGAACCGCTTTATGATTTCGCCCAGGAGATACCCCGCGAGTATTGCTCCGGGTGCGGTCAGAAGCAGCCTGTGGTGTGCCCAGACCGGGGAATGATCAAATAAAGCGACTGCTGCTGAAAAAATCCACAGAATCCAGAGATAGATACTTCTTTTTTGAATTCTCAGAGCCTGGAGTGTGCCCAGCAGCGCGAGTATGAACAGGATGCGATCCTGTCGAATAAATCCCAGAATTGCCCATACCCCATCCGCATCACCTCCTTTTGCCATGCGCATCGCGAGATGAGGTTCGAGCAGCTCAGATAGGGCTCCATTCATTATCAAGGGGCTGAGGCAAATCAAAAATGAAATAATGAATCCCGAAAGAAAAAGGGAAAAATGCCTGGCCTGGTGCCTCCAGCTGAACGAAGTTTCGTTTCGAACCAGATGTACGGCCAGGAAGACTGCATAGACGGGAACAAGAAAACCGGTGAACATCTTTATGCCTACTGAAAAACCCATCAGTGTAGCGCTCAGTACCAGCCAGTGCGCTCTTGGCTTTTCCAGATATTCGTTTAAGCACCACACCGCGAGCAGCATCACAGCGATTGCGGGAAGGCCTATCATGACTGAAACACTGAGCCGGACAAAAAGCGTGGATACAAACAAGATTATGCAGCCCGCGATTGCGGCCGAATGTCCGGATCGACTTTCGAAGGATGATCTCAGGACATCATAGACGACAAAAATGGAGATGCCGGCGAAAAAAAGCACGGCCTGCCTGGCCGCGTCGACTGACCAGCCGAAGAGCTTGAATACTCCCCAGAGCAGATAAGTAAAGCCTGGCGCTTGATCAGTCCAGACTTCCGAGCCAAGCTTGAATCCCCGATCCAGCAGGAGGGTCTTGATTAAATTGTTGCCTTCGTCGGGATTGAATTCAAAAACAACGGCATAATCAAAGAGGAGATTCACCAGCCCGATGTAAACGAGAGCTGCCAGTGCGGCGTACAGCCGGGGATGGAAACTATTCCGCCATTGGGCAGGGCGCAGGCATCGCAGAGTTTTCATGATGTGGTGTCGTCCATCTTTCCGGAAAGACCCCAGAATTTTTCCAGTTCACTTTTTAGCCTTTCCCGGCTGCGTACGCTGGACGGGTTCCAGTAAGAGGGAAACAGCGATTTGTAGGCATATCTTTCGAACCGGTCATCAATCAGCAGGATTGCTCCCCGGTCGCTTCCGGAACGGATAACTCTCCCCGCCGCCTGCAATACCCTGGTCATCCCCGGTATCAGGTAGGAGAAGTTGAAGCCATCGATGCCAATTTGGTCAAAATATCCTTTGATGCTCTCCCGTTCATCGGATATCGCCGGAAGGCCTACTCCCACCACTGCCACCCCGGAGAGTCTTTCTCCAACCAGGTCTATCCCCTCCCCGAATATTCCTCCCATTACAGCCAGGCCCACCAGGGTCTGGCTGTTGTCTTCTGAAAACCGGGCCAGGAATTCCAGCCTTTCCTGTTCGCTCATTCCCGCCTCCTGCCTGAACACCTCTCCTTCAATGTAAGCCCCGTTCCCATCCTGGCCGGACCGAATGAGATTCGCGGTCATCTGAAGGTAGGCGTAGGAGGGGAAGTAGACCAGGAAGTTGCCTTTTCTGCTGTTGACAAAAGCAGCGATGGTCGCCGCCAGGCTTGCGGCTGAATTTTCCCGATCCAGGTACCGGGTTGAAAGGGAGGGGAATACCAGTGTGCAAAGATTTTCAGGCGGGTAGGGTGATGGAAGTTCAAGGAAATGGGCATCCTCCCGGCATCCAAGCATCCTTCGGTAATACTGCATCGGCCGAAGAGTACCCGAGAGGAACAGGGCTGAGTGCGCTCCGTCCAGAGCTTCCCTCAATCCCGCCGATGGGTCCATGCAGAAAAGCTTGATCGCCGCGCCGCTTGATGTTTTCTTTTCTTCCCCTCGCCGCCGCAGCATCCGGTAGGCTGGCCCGAATATCTCCGCTACCTGGAGAAAATGACTCAATTCACACCATAATCCGAACAGCTTTTCCCTGGCCTGATGTCCCCTTGAGGAATCTCTGACTAGAATTCTTTCAATTTCCAGCACCAAATCCCGCAGGGACTTCACGAATTCCGGGTCCGGCTCAGTCGGGGTTGCAGTTCCGGGAGTAAAAACCTCCAGGAAGAGCGCTTCGGTCTTCTTCCTGAGGTTATGCAGCCTTCTTCTCCTTTTAAGGATTCCCGCCATGCTGTTGAGCAGGGAGAGCTCCAGAACAGCTGAAAAATTTTCTCTGGCCCGGTCCGGAAGGTTATGGGCCTCGTCTACGATCAGGGAACTCTGGTCCAGGTCTCCGGGCAGCAGCCCTGCGGCAACTGTGGGATCAAAAACATAGTTGAAATCGCATATTACGCAATCCGCCCAACGGTGCAATTCCCGGGAAAAGGCATAGGGGCAGAGCTGGTGGCCGGCACTGATTTCCTCGATCCTCGTCCGGGTGAAGGAATCCCCCTCGAAAAACTCAAGCCTGTCCTTCGCGAGGCGGTCGAAATAGCCCTTCGCCAATTCGCACTCGTCTCCCGTACAGATCCCGGTACCCGGACAGATTCTTTCCCTGGCGGAGAGCGTTACCGCCTTGATCCTGCCGCCCCGGTCCCTGATCAGGTCGAGGCAGGATTGGGCCACCTCCTGGCCGGTGGTTCGCGCCGTCAGGTAGATTACCCTGTTTATCTCACCCGAGGGGAATGCTTTCAGTGCCGGGTAAAGAGAGGCCACGGTTTTGCCGGTCCCCGTCGGTGACTGGACCAGCAGTTGCTTTCCGGAGGTTAAGGTCTTCCAGGAAGCGACAGCCAGGTCCCGCTGGCCGGCGCGGTAGGAATCGAAGGGAAATGGCGCCTCCTTAAGGGATTCATCCCGCTCATTCCTCCATCTTCGAATGCGCCTCTGCCAGTCGATGAATTCGCTGATTATGCCTGTGAAATAGTCCTCCAACTGCTGGATAGTGAAAGAGCGCCTTTCCTCGACAGCTTTTTTCTTGAGAAGGCTGGCGCAGGTGACCTGTACCTGCATTTCGAGCTGGTTGTGCTCAACGGCATAGAGGTAGGCATAGAGCATTGCCTGGGACCAGTGTACCGATTTCTCCCTGGAGGCGAATCCCTCCAGATCCTGGTGAGTGGTCTTGATTTCCTCAATCAGCACCGGGTTTTCAGTCGGCAGAACTCCATCGATCCTGCCGCTGATGACGACACTGATGTCATCCTCGGATACTTCCAGCTTTACGGGGACCTCTTTCATGTAGCCGGAAGGACGGCTCTTCTGGATCCTTCGATGGGCCCTGATCCCCGCCCTGGCATCCCCGAAATTTCCGGACAGGCGGTTGAGGTCGCCCCTCCTGCCCCACTCCTCGGCGAGTGTCCCAGCTGAAATTCTTATTTCCTCCATATAGACCAGCTCTCAGGAAGAATAATAATATATTTGTCCGGCCCGGTGATGACGGTTAACGCCTCACTTTGAAATTCAACGAGAAATGGGGCCAATCACCTGGGTCCGTAGCGAACAGCCCTGGCCACGGTCAGAATGCCGATGAAACCTGTTCCCGGTTTTCTCTTGAGGCATTTACTTATGGAGGAGGCGGTGGAACCTGTCGTAAATACGTCATCCAGAACCAGGATGCTGGGTTCATTCGGCCTCGTGGTGCCGGACAGGGAAAAGGCCCCTTTGGTGTTCTCCCGCCTTTCCCGGGAGCTCAGTCCGTACTGGGGACGAGTCTCCCTGATTCTTCTGAGTCCCCTGAGTATCGGAATCCCTGTTTTCCGCGAGACCTTCCGGGCTAACAGGAGCGCCTGGTCATATCCTCTTTCCCTGAGGCGGTTCCGGTGAAGGGGGACTGGTGCAATCCAGTCGAAGGGGACGTTGAAACAGGACTCGATTGTCGCACAGAGAAGCTCGGATAAGGGCCCGGCCAGGGTCTTGAGGCCGGCGTATTTGAATTCCAACAAGATTTTTCTCAGGTCGCCTTCATAAGGGCCCCAGGCCCGGGCCTGGTCAAATAGAGGTGGGTCGGAGCGGCATTCTCCACAGGTGTCGGCTATCGAATACTTCCCCCCGGGGAGCGGCTTTCCGCACACCTGGCAGACCGGTTCGTGGAGCGGACCCAGTGAGGAGAAGCAATCCTGGCAAACCTGGCTGAGATCGCGATTGATGACGATTCCGCCGCAGACGACGCAGTTCTGCGGAGCAATCAGGTGCTGAAGCAGGTTTAAGGGAAAGGGTGTTTTCTTCACGATTCATGAAACGTCTGAAACAGCGGGAATGCGAAAAATTTTCCCGTGGTATGCAGATCAATTGATGAATAATGATGGTGGGCTAAAAGCCCGGAACCGGGGCAGAATTCTAATGGCGGGCTGAAAGCCAGGGATAGAATGTTGGAAGGGTACTATCCGGGTACCTTAACTCGCCACTCAACATTTGAAAATCGCAACTGCACACTAGGCAATCAACATTCATCGATTATAAGAAAGGCAATTTAAATTTTTCATGGCGGTTTTTTTTGGAAGCTACAACCATAGCTACGATTTCACCTGCTTCATTTTTCAGACATTCCATCTCCTTTCCTTCCTGTCCCATTTTTTCAAGCAGGGAAATCCAGTAGGTACATTCATCAGCCTCTTCTTCTACCAAGGAAAGCTTTGAAATAAAATCCTTTTTAGATTTTGCCCTGCACGCCGCCCGGTAGTTTGCTCCAACAGAGGTTGCTGCTCGAACGAGTTGACGTTTGATCACACCAATTTCTAATCCTTGAGGTAGTGAAGTACTTATAATCAGGACGGATGAGGCGAATTCGTAGGTACGGATTAGAAGGTTCTTATTTTCTTGGCTCATATAACCAATAACGACGGAAAATCAGGAATGATGAGGTTTCTAATCGAAAATGGTTTCTTAACAGATTGTGCCGAGTGAGAAATTCTGAGTGAGTAGTTTCGAATGGCGGGTGTCGAGTTGAGAGTTATCTCCCGCCACTACTTGTGATACGGCATTCCCCGGTTGATGGAGAAAGCGCGGTAGACCTGCTCAAGGAGGAGCACTCTGGCGATTTCGTGGGGGAAGGTCATTCGTCCCAGGGATATCCTGCGGTTTGCTTTTTGTGTCACTTCTTCGGGAATTCCCCAGTAGCCTCCGACTATGAAGGACAGTTCCTGCCCCCCGCCGGCCAGTTGCCCTTCCAGCCATTTGGCCATCTGAGGGCTGCTGAAGGCCTCCCCTTTTTCATGCAGCACGTTAATCTTCGCCGAAGAAGGGATTTGCGAGAGGAGGTTTTTGCCTTCCCTGGTTAACTGGGCGGTCCTTCCTCTGGGATCGTTTTTCTTGAGTTCGGGAACGGAGACTATTTCAGAAGCCAGGAATTTGCGGATCCGCTCCAGGTATTCGGATTCCAGGCTTGCCAGGCGTTTGTCCCTGGTCGCCCCGATCCAGTAAAACCGCAGTTTCACGAGTCATTCCTTCGATTCAGTCCCCGGAGCGGGATGACCCCGGCAGGACCGATGGTTAAGGCTCAGTCAACATCTGCCTGGAAGCTTAAAGCTCGACTACTGTACCGTCGTTCCAGAGGCGGTCGATTCTGTAGAATTCCCGGCTTTCTTCGGAGAACACATGGACGATGAAGTCCAGGTAGTCGATGAGGATCCAGTCGGCACTCTCATAACCTTCCACATGCGCCGGGCGAATGTTGTCTTCTTTTTTCAGCTTTTCCCTCAGCTGATCGCAGATCGCCCGGTTCTGCCGGGTGTTATACCCCTGGCAAATGACGAAGAAGTCCGTGAAGGAGGAAACCTCTGAAACATTGATGATTGTAATGTTGTCTCCCTTTGTGTCCTCGATGATCTCTTTGACTTTTTTAATTATTCCCATATCTCTTTTCATAAAGGTG
>Ga0180435_10003604_pt1 | contig 15436 bp, 23 predicted proteins | sample SS_ome_3_FD_132467 | JGI IMG/M metagenome (GOLD analysis project Ga0180435, IMG submission 132467) | Hypersaline lake sediment archaeal communities from the Salton Sea, California, USA - SS_3_S_1 metaG | ecosystem: Environmental > Aquatic > Non-marine Saline and Alkaline > Hypersaline >... | reverse complement strand
GGTAAGTCATCTGTTGTAGTTGTAAAGTTCCATGTAGTTGGTAAACATATACGAGGTGTTAAACAACCATTACAGTCTTTACCTACACCACGATCCATTAATATGTAGTAATCAGTACATGCGACTCTGTTTGTAAATGGTATAGTAATAGTCCAGCCTGCGAATGTACACTGTGCGGCTGTTTTAGTTTCTATTAAAGTACCATCAGATGTATAAAGATATACTGAACCACTGTTCTCTAAAATACCGTTTGGATCCAAAGGATCATCTGTATTGAACCAAATGCTAACTGTATCATCTAACGCCGAAGCAGTATAATCATCAACTGGGGACATGCCACCGATAGTTAACTCACAACCATCTAAGTCTGTATCACAGCATCCAGGTTGTGGTACCCAGTTAGTGCCGTCCCATACTAATATATCATCAACATTAGGTGTAACTGTACTTGTGTCAACATCTGTTAAATCATCAATTGCATTAACACCACTTGGTGCGTTAGCAGATGGTACCCAGTTAGCACCATCATAAACAAGAAAGTCATCTACAGTCGGAGCTGCGGCACTAACATCAGATAAATCGTTAAGTTCATCTGGTATCGGTAAACTATCAATAAAGTTTTGATCAGCTAATAAGTGATCGGCTACTGATGATTGTGTTGGTTCTGTTGAGCCAGGGAAGAATATTTGTTCAAGCCCTTCCATGATACCTACATCACCAGTAAAGATATCCATTAATGTATCTAAGTGGTTAAGCAATGTTAATAAACCCAGTGACATTAACTGGCCGCCAAAATCTACAGGTACATCACTTAATGTATCACCAACTACTTCTGGAACAAACTCAATTAACCCGCTTGGATCACTAAATGGACCAACAGCCATTGCGTTAGTACCACGCACCTTAACATAAAAGTCAGCTGTTTGTAGAGAGTTGTATCTGTAATCTACATCATCGTTTTCTGAATATAATGCGCCACCAGTGTTTGATTGCGATCCTATGTGTACATAGTTTCTAAGTGCATCATTAGGTTCTGTTGTATCGTAAGTTAACCAAAACTCCATAGTATCAACAATACCACTTGGTACTTCTGATTCAATTAATACATGAGGCATGTTAGCAGAACTATTGTTGGTTGTTACAGGTATATCTGGCTTACCGATAGTACCAATGCCTAATATACCACTGTCTGTCTCTACATTAAACTCAGTAATATCATAATCATATACTGCGGTTAAGTATTCTAATGCTGTAAATTCACATTGTATTTCGCCGTTAGTCCCTTCAACCTGTTTAACATTCATAATGCGGAATGGTGCAGCATTTAATGAAGCGGAACTTGATGTAATAGTAACAACTTCACCTGCTTTTAAGTTAATAAAACTATAATCAGTTCTAAATGTAATAATCTTATCAGCACGAGCTTGTTTGAGTGCAATTAAACCCACCTTCATAGCAACAGCCTGTTTATTAGTAAACGGCATTTTTAACTGTAGTGTGGTTCTTGGCTCATTATCAAATAAGTCAAGTGCATCTATTTCAATTTTAACAAAGTCTGTTTTATCTTTAATATCTGTGTTCTGATACTGTACATCAACAGCATTGTATAACTGAGTAAGAGATGTACCGGTGATGCCAATCTCGCCAATAATATGGCTATCAGTAATAGTTGCGCTAGAAGCAGTGGTATCGTTAATGATAACTTTCCACTTACCTTCATGTATATCGTATGAAAGCCATGAGTTAACTGCCTCACACATTTCCTCCATGTTTCGTAAACATTGTGTTTTAGTATCTACTAAACCATTAATGGTGACATTACCTGTTTGCCCAACAGCATTTTTGTCTGTGTAGCTAAAGCCAGTATCAGAGTATGTGTTGATTGCAGTTATTGAAGTTGTATCAATGTCAGCAGTTGCAATGTTGGCACCATATCTATTATTAGTCATGTAATCGTACAACACATCACCAGGTTTAGTCATGTTTGTTTCAATGTTAAAGGTACATTGAGGTAATCCACTAACGCCTTTTGTTTGGTTATAGTTAACTTCTACAATAGCAAAGATAAGTCCATCCATTGCATAGTTAATTGCATCCCAATGGGATATAAGTGTATGGGCTGCAGGTGTTGTACCAGTTTCGCCATCTGGTTGTGTTGGTACTCCATCAACATACAAGTAGACTTTAACTAAGTCTCTCATGTTAATGTCTTGATTAGATGATTGATCTAATGTGTAATCTACTGTATAACCATCTGATTTGAATACAACACGATTGTTATTAAGATAAACATCGTGAAATGTATAAGATGTTGCATTGCTATCACTATATTTTGTTCCAGTTGTTTCAGCAAGTGCTAAAACATACCACATTGTTTTATTATCACTACTAATAGCAGCATCAACAATGTTACCACCAAAAAAAGCATCACCGTATAATACAGGTATCTTTGTTTCTGTCGATGGGTTAAGTTGTAACCGAACACCTGGATCTACTGCATCCGGTAAGTCTGTTTTGTCAGAACTAGTTTCTTCGTTGAGTAATCTCGAAGCATACCCAAGCATTGCTACTTTAGCAATCTGAGAGGTAACTGAGTTACCTGTGAACCAATTCCATACGCCTGATAAGAATCCCATTATTGAGGTGCTCCAAAGTTAAATGGTGAATTAGCAAGTGCTTGTACTCTATCCATTGAGTTATCATCAAAATCATTTTGATTAGTTCTACGGCCACTCACTTTCTTTTGTAATACTTCTACAATACTGTTACATGTTAGTGATATTGTAGTTGTAGCAGTACCGGCAACATTATCGTAGTTATCAGATACCGCGTAGTTTGTAACAACACCTTTAAACTGTGACACTGGGTTATCACTTGGCGACAAATCTAATAAAGCATGAGTTGACGCATTAAAGAAACCTCTAAATAACTGTACACTACTACCTTTTATCTCTTGTGTTAAAATATCCTGTACAGAACCAGTAGGAATACCACTTAAAGATATTGTAAGTTGTGATCTTGATGCCTTAAGCTCGCTTTGCGGTGCAGTTGCTCCTAAGAATGTGCCAATATTAGTGTATATATTACCATCAATAGTTACATCTGTGTGATAATCACTTAGATATGCCGGAGTTTCGTTAGGAACTTCCCACTTTAAAAATAAAGCTGACTCAATTGTTGCATATGAACTTAAATCAATCATACAATAGACTCATAAAACACAAACGGTCCAGACCAGCTAACTTGATTGCGCTGAAATATATTCCATTCTGGTATCTGTACGCATATGACATCCCATGTTTGACCACTAGTAAAGTCGCCATTGTGCATCCAGGCAGTATAGTTTGCATTACTTAATGCTACATTCTCTACTGTGTGCATTCCTGCAGCATCAATTAAAGCAATTTCGTCTGCTATATCTGACCAACGCATTCCATCAGGTAACTTAACAGTAAAACGCTGGATGCCGTTGCCACGAGAAACAGCCCTAACACTATTATTTCTAGTAATAGTGGAAGCAGATATTGCTCTATTATTGCCACTAATTTGTTCTGCATTATCGAATACCCATTGAAATGCCATCTTTAAACCCTCCTACTCGGAATTCCTGCTCTACCTTGTTCGGTAACAGCATATAAAAACTCAGGCTCTGTAGCAAGTCGTTGTTGCCAAGATTTTGTATCAAATGCCTGAATATAGTAATTAACATTAGTTGTACCACCAGCTCCATTTAATGGTGTAACTTGTGCTGGACCACTAACTAATTCTGGACCTTGTTCGCCAACAATACCAAACTGTCCACTAGGAATAAGTCCACCGTTAGCAAAGAAGCCAGCAAAGCCTGACTTACCTGTCGCACCACCTAACCCTAGACCGCCAAACAAGTTAGCAACTAACTGTTGAGCCTGTGAGCGTAGTAATTGATCTACAATATCAGATAAGAATGACTTAAATTCAAACTTACCTGTTTTAGCAAAGTTAACAATAGCATCTTCCATGCCTTGTGTAGCAACACGGAATGTTTCTTCAGCATGTTTAGCGGCATTGGTAGCTTCATCAACATAGTCATTAAATGCTCGTTGCCAACCATCAGACCATTTGCGTGACTCAGCTAACTGTTGCTCTCTAATTTCTTTTTCTTGTTTAGCAATTTGTTGTAAAGCAGCTAAACGAGTTCGTTCATTAACTAAACCTCTAGCTGAAGCTTTGTTGATTTGTTCTTTAAGTTTCTTAATGTCACTATAAACATCAGCTTCATCAGCTAATGACTGAACAATATCTTTAAGTTGATCATTCTCAGCTTTACGCTCTTCTTGTAACTTCTTCTGTGCTTGAATAGCTGGGTCTAAACTGTCGGCGTACTCTTTATAAGCATTAGCTGCCGCGGCAATAGCCTCATCATATAAAGCAGAGTTTTTAATATCCAATGCTTTAGCGGCTTGTAACTTCTGAATACTCTTAATGTAATCAGCGTGTGCTTCTTTAAGTGGCAAGTAACTGAGTGCTAAGTCTCTGTTTTGAGATATAAGTTCAGAGTTATCAGTACCACCGTTTAATGAAGCATCTAATGTAGGTTTGTTAACAGTTGATGCTTCAAGTATTTCATCTTGTGCTTTCTTAAGTTCATCAGCTTGTTTTTGCATCTGAGCTTCAATTTCAGCACGAGCTTTTGCTAACTCTTCATCGTTCCAGTATTCAACCCATGTGCTTGGCGAGAATAACTCAGCATCAGGACCAAAGAATCTTAATCTATCACCCCAATCACCTGTTTCAAGTTTTTTAACTAAGTTAAGTTGGTCTTGTAAAGAAGTATTAACAACACCTAATGTTCTAGCCCATTGATTAACCCAACCTATGTTACCTTGTACAGCTTCAGTAAAGAACCACACAGCAGCACCAATAGCACCCAATCGACCAATTAAAGCAATACCAGCTTTTTGAAGTTTACCAAACATACCAGCGGCAGTAGCTGATGCAGAGCCAGCACTTGCCACAGCCTTACCATAGTTTGCAGTAGCAGTTTTGAAAGCATCAAATAATTTAATATGTTTAGCGATGCTTAATGTAGCCCAAGCAATAGCTAAATTTTTAACTGCTTCTAATAATGGTCCAAAGTTATCAACAACAAATACAAGTGCCTCACCAAACTTTCTAAAGGCATTAGCAATCTCAGCAACCTTCTCTTTGTCTTTTAAAGCAAGTTGAATATTATTGGCAATTTCTTCAAGTGCTGGAGCAAGTTCTGCGGCAGCTATAGTAGCGATAGCTCTAAATTGTGTCTGTACCTTACCCCAAGCATCATTCATTCGTGCTGCGGCATCAACTTGATCACGACCTACAACACCATTAAGTTCATGTAACTCTTTACGGTATGCGTTAACACCTTCGGAACCATTCTTAAACAAGTTAACAAGTGCGGCACCTTCTGAGTCAAAGGCAGCAAAAGCTAATCTAAGTTTTTCTTGTTGATCAGCTGTGTTGGCAATAGCATCAGCATATTCGTTGAATATATCGTTAGTAGAGCGTAAGGTGCCATCAGTGTTTCTAATACTAACACCAGTCTCTTTAAGCACTTTAGATAATACACCAGTGCCTTGTGCGGCTTCACCAATTCTTCTTGAAAATCTTTGTAGTGATACATCTAATGTTTTAGAGGCAACACCTGACTGTTCAGCAGCAAAGCGAAGTTCTTGTAGTTCTTCTACAGTAACACCAACTTTGTCTGCTACTTTACCTAGTGCATCAGCAGAAGCAAGTGATTGTTTAACTAAAGCACCAAGACCGGCAGCACCAACTAAGCCTACTACCGCAGTTTTAACAGACAGTAATCCCTTACCCATCTTAGTAAAAGCACTGTCAGTTTTCTTAGTAATCTTTTCAGTTTGCTTTAATGAGGTGTTTAGTTTTTTAATGTTGGCGATACCTTGTCTGGTATCTATATCAACTCTATATGTTAAATCAGCCATATTATTTGTTCCTCATTATATGTTTTATAAGTTTGTCTAAGTATTTACTTGTAGGCTTAGTCATACCGTCTTTAGCTTGTTTACTGTGACCATTATCTAAGTATGAAGCATACTCATAGTTGGCATCTATAATATTGCCTCTTAATCTTGTGCTTCTCTTTGCGTTGCCAGTGTCTTTAGGTGTAATCTTCTGAAAATACTTAAAGGCTTTCTTTGGCACATTAACTAAATCAGATGTTTTACGGTTAAGCGACTTACTGATTCTGTTTCTTACTATTGGCATCTACTTGACCCTTTACATTATTCCACATTTCTAATAACTCAGTATCTGAGTATTCTTTAGGTGGTTCCTTGCCTCCATTCTGTTGCTTCTCGTACTGATAGTTTCGCCATCTTGTGGCTACATCTAATACTTGAAAATCGAATGTTGTACAGCGGCTTAATGCTTCACTAGGTAATATGCTATAGTGATGTGCCATATTGTCTAAGGATATCATCATCCTAATGGTTGTGTTATCCCAGTCAATATTGCCGCTTACAAGTTTCCCAAGCGAGATGCTACCGCATTAATCGCTTGTATTAAAACATCGTTTGGTAATGTAGTTTTACCAGTCAATACTTTATTACCTTCAGCATCTAAGATAAAGTCTTTTGCTACATCAATCATAACATTACTTTCATCTTCAACTGCGGATGCTATACGCATAAATTCTTCTAATGGTTGACGATCCCAAGTGTAAAACTCAATAACTTCACCATATTTTTTAACTAACTCTTCGTTAGTTAATTCTATTTTAACTAATTGCGGTTCTGCCGCTAATTTTGTAATATCCATTAATCTTTTCCTCTGTTAATCAAGCTGTTTAATACAGCCAATGAGAAACCCAAGCGTGACTGTGCTTTCTTAATGTCACCTTGTGCATCTTTTATTTCTTTGTTTGCTTTGGCTATTTCAGCCAGTAGGGAACGATGTAGCTCATCGTTAGTTTTGCTTTCTATTAAGTCCATTATCTGACTCTCTTTTAATCATACTAATACTTATGAAAAATAACAGGGCCGTTAAGCCCTGTTATAATCAACTTAGTATTAAGTTACCTGTGCTGTGTCAGCGATTGTGTACTCACCGTCTACTGTGATAGTAAATGGTGATACCCAAACAGGACTATCAGATGATACTGTTGGTGAAAGACCAGTTACATAGCCTTCGCCCGAAATGTATTTTCCGTCGTTACCTTCAGAGTCATCACCAGTGTAAAGTTCGAATGCGACTTTTACTGATGCTACTGAAGCACCGTTAATACCAATATCCTGAATACCATCAGTAGTTCCATCGCCGTAGAAAGTGTCTTTATCTACAACTAAGTTACCAGTTAATGAGTTATCAGAAGTTGTTGGTAATGAAAATTTACCAGTGTTATCTAATTGAGTCCAAGTGAAAACATCTTTAGCGTTGTTGATTGTAGTATCTTGTAATGCTGGAACAGTCATAAGTGAGTTAGCTGTGTAACCACCTACATTGTCCGCATCCTTGATTTTAATCCACATTTGCTTTGCTGCTACACCAGGTGCTGGATACATATATGCCATTGTTTAATTCCTCGTGTTAATTGATACAAGTTATCTTGTCAAAGTTAAAATCAAATCGTGTTACTAAATTGTCACCAACATATTCTGTAGTGATGTCCGTTGTTCTCTGTGTGTAGCCTAGGCTAACTGCAGAGTCTAACTTAGCACCTCGAACAGTTGATATCATAGTGTCATAATTTGACGGTAGTGTTTTTGCATCTGTTGTTACATAAACAGTAACAACGACAGTTTCTATACTGCCGCTGCCGCCATCTAATGTGTCAAATAAAGGTTCCTGAAGTACATTGTCTAGATCTGTATATAATACCTTTAAGTTTTGCTGATATAATGGAGCACCATCCTTAGTCCATGGTAAGTTTTCCGTAACAGTAAATCCAGTTACAGTGTTTGCTTGTAAGTATGTAATAACTTCTGATCTCATTATCTAACCCTTTTTAGATTTACATATACTGATACTTCTTCACCAGCTTCAACGGTTCCGTCTTCGTCTAAGTCATACCAATCGCCATCTGCTACAAGTTCATTGAACAAGTTTTCGAATTTGTTTTGGTAATAACCCATCTTCTGTACTTCTGCGTTTTCTTCAGTTCCAAAGTCAGCAAACTTAGGTAGGATGTAATAGTGCATACAGTGATAGACGCAAAGATCTGTGAAATCATTTTGTCTATCCTGTATGTTATCTATATCAAGTGTTCTACCTAATGTGTTGTCTAATTGAGTCATAATGCGTTCAGTAGATCTAATTAATAAATCTTCAACATTATCTTCAGTGAGGCCTTCGTTCGATTCGAACAGACGCTGATCGGCCGCTGTAACATCTGCATATTCAGCGAACGATAAGACTGTTGTGCTCGAACTAATAAAAGCCATCGTTATGAACCTCTATTAAGCAGCGTCAAGTAATGTACTGTCGAAGTTTAATTCAACACCATAAGTGTCGTTTAACTCACCAACGCCATAACGAGCAGTAGCAACAAGCTCAGTAGCACGAGCAGAAGCATCGCGTTGTGGCTCGATGTTGAACTCGTCAAGTACAGCAAGACCAAGTGCATCACGGTGGAATACAGCACCAATTGAGTCACCAGTTGTATCAGTGATGTTTGCTGATTCGTAAATTGGGATACCAGCTAACTGACCTAAGTAACCAGAACGCATTGCAGTATTACCAATTTCACCATAAGCACCGCCACCGAAAGCAGCAAGAGTAGTGTTAGTAGCACCAGCCATTAAGTCATAAGCAATGTTTGGATGTAAAACACAAGCAACACGGTCTAAACCTAAGCCTAATGCTTTTAATTTAGTAACAGCGTTAAAGATGTTTGCAACTGTAATAGTTGTAGTACCATCACCTAATGCAACAGAAAAACCGTCGAATAAAGCAATTAAGTCTTGGTCCATTTTCTTAGCGATAGCGTTACCTAACACTTGACCAACATCAGCAATAACATTGTTAGGTGATGTGCGAACTGAAAGATCTGATACATTAGTCATTACACCAACTTCACCAACTGTTAATGTAGCACCATCAGTTGATACAGCAGTACCAGATAAGTCGTCAGCTTCTGTTAAACCAGCAGCAGCGACAGCGTTATACTTAGGAACAGTAATAGTTGTACCTGAACCATAAGGTAAATCATAATTGCGAACTAAGCCGCGCATGATTGACTGCTCTTGAGCAGCAAACATTGCTTCCGCCACGATAGAAGGAAGCAAGTCATTTAATGTAGTAGTTGTACTAACAATTTCACCAGCCATTGTAATATCTCCTCTTAAAAATAATATTCTGTTAGGCTATACCGTGTGTTTTGCGGTATTCCGCATACATCTTACGGTGTTCTGGATCATTCATATCCAGTTTAGTAATATCAAGTTCACCCACCTTCGAACTGTGACTACTCTGTGTGTTAGTTGTGCTTGGAGTAGGTTGAACAAAATGCGGATTCGAATCTAGGAATTCTCGCACTAGGTCATCAACCGCAAACGGCTTGCCTTCATCATTATAACGAACGCTGCCGTCATCTCCAATTACTTCAACACCAGTATCACCTACTTTAACTTTGTTAATAAGCAAGTCGCGTACTTGTTCAGGATTAACTGACTTATACTTTGCTGCCGCATTAACTAAAGGTGTGTTAACTTTGTACTCAGTTATTTCTTGTTGTAACTTAGAAATTTGTGAGTCTTTCTTTTGTGCTAACTCTTGTAATGTTTTTTCAAACTCGCCTTTCTCAATTTGCTTCTTCTGTTTGGCCTTTTCAGCAGATGCTTTAAGTTCGCGTAGTTCTTCTAAATCACCAAGTTCTTCATATGCACTATATCGTTTAGCTGTTTTATGCTCTGTACTTGATCTTGTACGAGCCATCATAGCATCAACTTCTTCTTGTGTATATGTTTTAACTTCTTCGTTAGCTGTAGCCTGAGTATCGTTTTTAGCAGGAGTCTCAGTTACTCCATCATTGCCAATGTTTGTTTCTTCGGTCATTGTTACCTCGCCTCTTTTGAGTAATTGTATTTATTTGATTTTAGTCAATTTGGTTATTTGCTAAAACTTCTTCAGGATCTTCACCAAGTAATTCTACTAACTTAGAGTTAATTACTTGTTTCACCTGAGGATTCTCTGTTGCACTATTAGCCGAAACTAATTGTGCGAACTCGTTGTGTGTATCTTGTATGTTAAATGAGCCAGGATACTCTACTTCACCATCCCATGCTTTATCAAGATACATAGCGAATAAACGCCATATTTGTTCTTCTGCTAGTTCTAAGTTATCTGCTTTTTCAGACAGTCTAGCATTTAATAATTGAAATTCAGTTTGCATTGCAACACCGCTTAACACTTTACCTTCAGTTGCACGAACTGATCCAGTGTTAGCCATTTTATCAATACTTTCAGTTACATTATCAATAGTATTAAGAATTGATTGTACCGATGCGCCATCAAAGTCTAATACATATGGTTTAAGTCCTGGATCCAAATGTTCAGGCATGTGTATTAATGAACCAGCACCAATACCAGCTTCTGTGTCTGATGTTTTAACTAATGATGGATGTGATTCAAGTCTAACTGATTGTTCAATTTCACTGTTACAGTTATATATGTAACGCTGAGCATCAGCAATATCATTTATGTCCGACAATCCTACACCGCGTGTAATAGATCGTTTGTTGTAAGCTAATACTGCTGGGATTTTGTTAATTCCGTTAACTTCTTCTATTGTTTCTGTAACTACTTCTTTGTCTGTGTCTAATACATAAGTGATAATAACTTCTGGAGTCCATTCTTTAATAGTTTGTATGTTACCAGCCGTTGTTTCAATGTACTTAAAGTAAGTTAAGTTGAATACACCATTAGGCTGTCTAACATATTCCCAATCTAATACAGTTAGTGGTGACATTAAACCAATGTAAGGTCTAACTTCTTGTTGTAGTTCATCTGCTCTTGTATTTGCGTTAGTAGCTGGTTTAACTACCATTACCCAACAGTGTCCGTATACTGAAGACCATGTGCTAACTTCTTTCATAAAGTTATTAAGTGTACGACCTTCTAAGTCAGCATCTTTAAGGAATGCTTCTGTTTCAGGTAAATTCTCTAACTGTCCGAAATCTCGTTTAGGGTTTTCGCGGAATAAGAATGAGTTGTAAACACTAACAACAGACTGACAATGATTGTCTAAGTGTGTTGATAATAGTCGTGCATTGTATTCATTATCATCTTCTAATTGATAACGGGTTAAGTATTGTCCATCACGATACATTTTACCACCCATATATGATTCTAAAAGATACTGCCATTGACTAGAGTAGTCTTCATACACAGGGTTTTTAGCAGTTACTCGTTTATATAATTCTTTTGACATTGTTTATGCTCCGATGCTGTGACCCCAACGCTGAGGTGCTTGTTTTTCTGTGATGCGGCGTACTGGAAACTCATAATCAATATAGTATCGCATTGCATCTGCTAAGTGGTCATACCCTTTATCCTTTTCTGGAATGGTAGTACCTTCTTTATAACTGTGCTTTTCTAAACACTCTATTAACCGGCGACATTTAGGGTCAACATACATTGTAACATCGCCATTTGCATTCTTAAGTTTACCGTTAACTGCATTAACACCATCCCTAATTGGGTTATGACTGTTAGGTGCTTTAACTGCGAACTTTGCATTTTGTAAAATCTTTAAATCTGTTAGACCACCAGCACTAGTCTTTCTTTGTCTAGACGCTGGGTCTGGAAATACTGTAATTTTTTGAGTTGGGTATCTATTCTTTAGTTCCTCAACCATTTCATCTGTGTTAGATCCAAATATTTCTATTTCATCTATAACATGAATTGTATCTTTATGTCTAGCGAATATAACTGCTGACATAGGATCGATGTTAAAGTCCATGCCTACATATATAACATCTGGTACATCACGAAGTTTGTTCCACATTTCTGTTTTAGACTTCTGAACAGCATCTGGTAACTCGTATTCTTTCACATGTGTATCTCTATTAAAGTTGTACCACACTCTATTAGATGTTGTTTCAAATGATGCTTCATACTCTTGTTTAAATGTTCTCTCATCTAATAGTTCACGAGCTGATTGTAGCTCTTCTTCTGAAACAAATCCACCTTCTAATGTTGTAAAGGTAAAGCTGTCCCAGTTTGTAGGGTCGTCCTTGAACATATGAAACAGGTCATAACTCCAATTGCCTGTGCCTTTAGGTGTGCCTACAAACAATGCTTGACCGTTTGTGTCAGACAGTGTAGGTCTTAACACCTCGTAGAATGCCAATGGATCAACATCAGCAAACTCGTCAATAATGAGGAAGTCGATACCAACTCCTCGTAATGAATCATAGTTGTCTGCTCCTTTTAAGCAGATACGACTACCGCTCTTTAATTCGATAGTTAGTTCTGATTCATTTGCTTTCTCAATCCAATGTAAGGATTGTAATTTCTTTTTAAGTTTACGCCACACAATGCCTTTGGCCATTCTGTAAGACGGTGCAACATACCATACTTCTTGATTTGGCATGTGAGCAAATTTACATAGTTGATGAATTGATAATGTAGTCTTACCAAATCGTCTACCTGTAATTAAAACTCTAAATCGCTTGTTACTTTTAGCGACTTGTTTTTGCGCTTCACTTAATGGCACTTATACAGTTATCCATTGTATATTATTTTTCTCACACCACTTTGCCATAGTGAGTTTAGCACCTTTTCTTACTGGCTTGTTAGGCACCTGTAACACAAATATAAATTCTTTACCTTGATTAATTAATTCGTCCCTAATAGCGAGATACTTTTTAATATCACCAGTTCTGAAGAAACCTTTAGCTTCATACACTTTATTACCATCAACAAAGTCAGGTGTATATGTATGGTGTGTTACAAAAGGTAGACTGTACGGTTCATAGTCTGCTTTGTGTAACTTCTTTGCTACTTGTTTTTCGAATTTAGATCTATACATATTACTTTCTAAAGTTTTTAAATCTTTCTTGTTGTTCTTTCTTTAACTCTACATAACATACTGATACAACTTGTAGACCTACATTATATATTAGTGATTCAACATCTGCTTCAGATCCAATCTCATCCATGATAAGCTGTTGATCAAATTCACTAAATGTAACTTCTACATTAACCGTTTTATTTTTGTCAGTCAAGGTCATCGTTCCATGGTAAAGGAGTTTCTGCATCTACTTGTATTTCTTCTTTTGGCTTACCTACTATGCGATCCCATACTGCGGTAAATGCTTGAACATCACCTTCAGTAATTGCTTTTTGTAGAAGTATAACAGCGGCATTATTAAGTCCAGCAACCCAGTAAGGAGCATTATGTCCTTTAATATCTTCCATCATTTGTTTGTTAGATCTGCGTTGTGCTCGTTCAAGTAAATGATCTTGTCGTTCAGCTGGAGTTAAAGTCTTTAACCAATCAGCATATCTAACACCACCATTAAAGTTTTTACTTGACATCTTGTTGCTGTTTCTCGCTATTTTTAGCTATTTCTTTAAGATGATCATCTAATGCCCACAATGTTGTAACATCATCATCTTCGTACTCAAGCGACTCTAATATGTTTCTTACACCAACAGGAGTTAAAAATAAATTGTTGGTGAAATCAACATAATCAATTTCTTCCACTTCGGGTTTGTTATCCTTAGATTGTTCAGCCATAGGTTTAATCTCCTGTAATGTATTTATGATAAATTGTACAGAAGCAGTTTTAACTATTGTTTAAGTCGTTCTTCTAATCGTGTTATTTCGAATATTTTTTGTATCTGGCTAGACATGTTTAGAAATTCAAACTTAGCGTTAGGGGCTTTTTCATGTAATAACATCAACATACCTAATGCAGAACTATCAATTTGTGATACTAATTCAATATGTCTCATGTCAATTATTATGTGTCTTAGTGTGTTGTTAAAGAAGCATTGTTTACCAAGATCTAAGAATTCGGTTGATGTTCCAAAAGTAAAATGATTATTAATATCGATTTTAACAGTTTTTTCTTCTAGTATTTCTTTAATAACAAGATTAGGCATTAATGTGCGGAAACTCTCGTCACATCCAAGACATATACATTGTTTTGTTTGTTGTAATGAACACGGCATTATAGTTCCTTATTTCTGAACTAATATTTAGTGCAAAAAAAAGCCCTAAGCAATTGGAGTAACTTAGGGCTAAGTTGTTAACTATTCAAAAATAGTTAGGAGTTTATATTTTTATAATATCAATTTAAAAAAATTTATAAGGAAACAATAATATGTCTTATTGTCTATAATATTTACCTTTGTACTGTTTCTTATCAATAATAATTATAACAGACTCTTTTGCGGAACCACACCAATTTGGATGAATAGGTTTTTGACAAGGATCAGCGTTATCGTATATTGTAGCACAACCTGTTAAAAGAAGTATTGGTAGTAGCTTAATCATGTTCCTTAATTTTTTGAACAGTTTCTTTTAGTTCATTTACTTCGTTAATTGTAAGGTGTAGAGCTCTACTAAGTTTATTAGCTTCTACTTCGAGTATTTTTGCTTGAACAGCGTGATTAGTTCTAACAAAGTTTCTAAAAGCATCAGTGATCATTGTCTTACGCTCCTGCTTTAATACATCTATGTTGTTGCCGTTTATTATTTTATAATCCATCTTTTGTTCAGATCGTGTTAGATTTTTTTGTGTAGTAGAATTCATTTGGTTTCTCTTCTTTAATCTTTCTTAACTCGGGTACTGATAAGTTATAAGCATCAGCGGCTTCAGATATATCTTTAAATATACCCTTTGGTGTAACAAATCGTCTAAACCAATCAGCGTAAACTTCACCGCGAACCATTACAACATAGTTGTCAGCAGTCCAAGGTTTTGTCTGATCAATTCGTGTTGAACAATATGTTCCTTTTTTACGACCCCTGTTGTCCCACTTATCGTCCCAGGCTTCTTTAAACTCATCGAATGTAAGTGTCCAACCTTCTTTGCGGTAGTTTGCTTGATTTTGTTGTTGTATGAATACTCTAAACATATGGTGTAACCGAGCATTTTCTTCAAAGGACAACTTCTCATCGTAAGTAGTCCATAACTTCATGTTATCAAGTGTATCTCTTGGATTTTTAGGTGTACCTTTGTAAGATACCTTTGGTCTGTAGTTTTTATAATCTTTCATTTTTTAATCTTGTATCTTTTTAATAAGAAGTATGTAACTAACATTGGGCCAGCCATGTATAATATTAAACTAATCATCTGTTAATCCTCTTTCTTTATAGATCTAATTAGACCTGCGCCATATCCAATTATGAATACAATTAAAATAATTCCTAAAATATCGTGTGGATGCATTTTATTGATCCTCCTTGTGATATTTTACACATTGTTCTAACTGTGGTTTGTCT
>Ga0180435_10003603_pt1 | contig 15438 bp, 16 predicted proteins | sample SS_ome_3_FD_132467 | JGI IMG/M metagenome (GOLD analysis project Ga0180435, IMG submission 132467) | Hypersaline lake sediment archaeal communities from the Salton Sea, California, USA - SS_3_S_1 metaG | ecosystem: Environmental > Aquatic > Non-marine Saline and Alkaline > Hypersaline >... | reverse complement strand
CTCTGTTTCACTCGGCGAGATAATTATAGCAGAACAATAGTGCGATGGAATAGTATACCCATCGGGTATGAGAATTCCTGGCAGGGCCCGATGTATTTGTTTTCTGGATAGGTATATACATAACGCGAAAACGGGAAAATTCAATCGGAAGCAGTACAATCTCAGAACCTTTGAACGTTCAAAGGTTCCGAACCTCCAAAACCGCCCCGCCCGGACTTTTGGGGCAGGCCTTATGGGATGAATATATGATAATGTTTGTTCTCTACTTTTAACTGGGCCAACGTAAGTTGGTTAATCATCCAGGTATAGTCCATGTTTCTTTATGTATTCGCGGACGGGGGGTGGCACGAGGTAATGGACGGGGGAATGGTTGTGGACGAGGTAGCGTATTTGGGTGGAGGAAATGCCGATGCGGGGAGTGTCAAGGATATGATGGCGGAGGCGGGTGATCTGTTCCGGATTGAAGACGGACTGTAAGTCGGAGAGGTCGGAGAGGTCGGAGAGGTTGTAACCGGGTCGGCCGGCAGTTACGATGGTGCAATCGTCGGCGAGCTGTTTTACGCGGTGCCAACTGTGCAGTTCCCGGATGGTATCGGCACCGATAAGCCAATACAAGGTGGTTTGCGGACCGTACTGTTGACGGAAATATTCAATGGTATGCAAGGTATAGCTGGGACCCTGGCGGTTCAGTTCGCAATCGGAAACCGAGAAGAGGTTATCGTCCCGCAGGGCGAGGCGCACCATCTGTAAGCGATGACGGGCGGACGTTAATTTGATATGATATTTATGGGGCGGCCGGGCAGCGGGGATAAAAACCACTTTCTCCACCCGGAGCATTTCGGCAACATGACGGGTAATCAGAAGATGACCGTAATGAACGGGATCGAAGGTGCCGCCAAAAAGTAAAACGCCCTTTTGGTTCATAATAAGAGAGCCAATGATTAAAATATTTGTGCTTTTTTAGCGTTCGAAGCCGGCAATAACATCCCGCATCTGCTTGCGGCCCTTCACTTTATTTCCGGGGTAATCCTGGTTGGCTTCCAACTGCTCGATAGTAGGGGTATCCGAAGCTACTCCTTCGAGCGGCACCTCGGCGCCGGTAATCCAGACAAGGGCGTTGAGGAGAAACTTGCGATACTCGTCATGGGCCCAGTTGGCGTGAAAATGTCCGCCGGTGAAGCCGAAGCCCCGGCCGCCCCGGGGGCGTTCATAAGCCCAGGCGAGGATTTCTGGCTTTCCCATACGAGCGTGGACATGCGGATTACCGGAGTGGGGCCCAAATTTACGTTTGCGGGTACTGTCGGGGGGAATGGCACTGAGAAGAGCAGTTACATTCTTCATGTCCGGCTGAAAACGCATGTGATAGTACCATTCATCGTTAATGGTAAAAGGTTTGACTCCACGGGTGATGGGGTGTTGCGGTATTTTTTTAAATTCAGCACACCAGAAAGGATTGACAGACCAATGGGTTTCAAAATAGCCTCCAATCCAATCGAGCATATAGTTGCCGGGTTTTCCTTTAGGTACCTCGACAGCGTAATGGATAGCAGCCAGGCCCACCCCCTGCTTCATGATCTTGTCGATCTGTTCGAGATGGGGCATGAACATATGACCACCGCCACCGTTACAAAAGACCATAACAGCATCGGCGTTGTCGAAAGCGGTGGGGTCTTTAGGCCAGCCGTTTTTATAGACCACGGCATGAATATTGGGGAGCGCTTTGATCATCATATCGGCCATAAGTACGCTGGCAGCGTAATGTTCGTGAGCGGCATAACCATGGCTGCGAGTACCGGCGAGCATAATGATTTTTTTACGAGGACACATTTTCAGTCTTTTGAGGTAAATATCTTTGAATTGAATGGTCATGGGCGGGCCGGTGTGCAGCTGCAAGGCCAAAACGCCCGACAGGTCTAAATGTCCCTTTTGGTTGTCTGTTATTTCGGACATGACGTGTCCGTTGATTTTCAAAACCAGGTGGCTGCCACGAGCGATGATATGGTAATCGTTCCAGCCGTCCTTGTCAACGTGAGTCCATAATTCTTTTTTATCGGCGACGGCGGTACGAACAACATTTTCTTTTTTTTCTGCAAGAGTTATTTTATCACCGCGGGCGCAGAGAATACCCCGGCCTCTTTCGTCATAAAGAGCGCCGGTCCAGTTACCGCCGCGGTCGATGTCGGCCTGGTAGCCAGCTACGGGACCGCCTTTGAGGACCCGGCTGCGGAACTGGATGCCGGAGTTGGCACCGTCTGTTCCCTGGATGCGGTATTTCAGTTTTAATTCGAAATCGTCCAGTTGACCCCACTGCCAAACGAGAAACTGATTGGAACGAAGAGGTTTAGCCGCAGTAGTTTTGCCGGTTATGGCTCCGTCGGTAACAGACCAGTAATTCATATCCGAAGATTTCCAGCCGTTGAGCGTTTTACCGTCGAAGATGGAAACAAAACCCTTTTCCTGGGCGAAAGCGTTAGAAACGATGAGAACCGAAATAACAACAACCCAAAAATAAATACCTTTACCACACATTGTTTTACTCCATATAATAATCAGAAAAACAGTTATATCTGGCCCTGCCAGGAATTTTCATACCCAGGGGGTATAACTCACATAACTTACTTCCTAACCGATTTCGCCGTAATTTTAAACAGTTTTTTCATTTTTTGGACATCTTTCAGGCCGGGAGATTTTTCAACACCACTACAAAGATCGATGCCATATGTTCCGACCTGAAGTGCCCGACGAATATTATCCGGCGTGATACCACCGGCCAGGATGATTTTTTTACTGTGGATTTGCCGAATCCAGTCCCAGTTAAAGGTGTCGCCGGTACCTCCGTAAAGATCGGGTCGAAAGGCATCCAGAAGAACGGTTTCGACATCATAGTCGGCGATCCGTCTAATGTCCTGGGGTTTTTTGATGCGAAAGGCTTTTATCACGCGGACATTCAGGTCGGCGACGTCAAGGCAATCTTGATTGGTTTCGTCGCCATGCAGCTGCGCTATGGCCAGGGGACAGACAGCCAGAGTGGCGGAGATGTTTTTACTTCCGGCATTGACAAACACACCGACGGACACGGTCTCGGGAGGCAGAGCCTTGATGATTTGAGCGGCTTTTTCCGGTTCGACATAACGAGGGCTGGGAGGATAAAAATTGAAGCCCAGCCAGTCGGCACCTGTCTCAAGGGATAGTCTCGCGTCGTCCAGATTGGTGATGCCGCAGATTTTAATGATAGAAGGTTTTTTTTTCATAGGAATAATATAGGACAGTTATACCCATCGGGTATGAAAATTCCTGGCAGAGCCCGATGTATTTGTTTTCTGGATAAATATATACATAACGCGAAAACGGGAAAATTCAATCGTAAGCAGTATATTTGTCTGTGATCGTATTTATCTAACATTTACGAGAAGGTCAGGAATGAGAAATTTCAACAAATTTTTCCAGGGTATTTTGAGCCCGGCCACTATCGATACTATCGGTGGCGCGGGTGATTCCTTCTTCAAAGCCGGGGGCTTTACCACTGAGCATGATGGCAGCGGCGGCATTAAAAACTACAATATCCCGACAAGGTCCGGTAGTTTGATTTTCCAGAATTTGGCGGGTGATTTTTACGTTATCGGCCAGGGAACCGCCGGTCAGGGCGCTGAGGGGAGCGTGACTTAAACCATAATCGCTGTAGTCAATCGTATGACGGCTGATTTGACCCTGGCGCAGTTCGACGATATCGGTGGGTCCGCTGAGGGTGAACTCATCCGTGCCGTCACCATGAACGACCAGGGCCCGAGTGGCACCGAGAAGTTTTAGAGCTTCGGCCATAACAGACAACAGATGTGGTTTGGCCACACCAATAATCTGGATAGGAGCCTGGGCAGGATTAGCGAGGGGGCCCAGGATATTAAAGGCGGTACGGAAACCCAGGGCCTTGCGAATGGGCTGAACGTATTTCATGGCGGGGTGATGGTTGGGGGCAAACATGAATCCGATACCAGCCTGATCGATGCACCGTTCGATGGTTGCGGGGGCGGCATCAATTTTAACACCCAGTTCGGCAAGCAAATCAGCAGAGCCGCATTGACTGGTTATGGCTCGATTGCCGTGTTTGGCAATGGGAACTCCCGCGCCGGCGGCTACGAGGGCGGCGGTAGTGCTGATATTAAAAGTGGACTGGCCGTCACCGCCGGTGCCGACAATATCCACAACGGGAGAGATTTTCGGTCGGACGGGTACGGCGTGGTCGCGGAGTGCCTGGGCCATGCCTGCAATTTCTTCGGCGGTTTCACCCCTGGCGGCCAGAGCGGTCAACAGACCGGCGATTTCAATTTCGTTACATTGTCCGCTGAGGATGTCATTCAAAGCGGTATGGGTTTCCGCGAATGTAGCGCTTTCTTTTTGTAACACTTTTTCCGTCAACTGTCGTAACATAATTGACTCCCGTTTTTGTTATGGCTATTCACTTAAGTTTCGTTTGTTTATCTTCATCAAGCCAATAATTCAATGACATTAGCAATGATTTTCAGGCCGATATCTCCCTGTAAGCTTAAAATTGATTCCGGGTGAAACTGTACCGAGGCAATCGGCATTTCTTTATGGGCCAGGGCCATAATAAAATCGTCATCGGTCCAGGCGGTAATTTTCAGGCAATCGGGCAGGGCATCTTTTTTCACATAGAGACTATGATAACGACCGGCCTGGAAAGGAGTGGGAATATTAGCGAAGATCCCCTGCTGATCGTGATGAATAACGGACTCCTTGCCATGCATGGGGATGGGCATAACGTCCAGATCGGCTCCGTAATATTGAGCGATTCCCTGATGGCCGAGACAGACGCCAAATACGGGCAAATTACGTTTGACCGCCTGGTCCACCAGGAGAGGCACCTGCATTTTTTCAGGGGTTTCCGGACCGGGTGAAATAAAGACGAGGTCGGGTTTGATTTCATCAAATTTGTTTTCGTCAAAACCTTTGCGCAGGGTAATGACCTCGACCCCGGTCTGACGGACATAATTGGCGAGAGTGTGCACGAAACTGTCCTGATTATCCACAAAAAGAATTCGTTTGTCCTTTTTGACTTTTACGAAGGGGACCCAATTCCCGTCGGCATTATTATTAGAGGTGGTAACCGCCTGCAGAAAGGCAGCGGCCTTGACGCGGGTTTCTTCTTCCTCTTCTTCCGGAAGAGAATCAAACAGCAGAGTGGCACCGGCACGAACTTTGGCCAATCCGTCCTGAAGATGAATAGTGCGAATAGTGATTCCGGTATTCAATTGTTTATTGAAGGTAAACAGCCCTACGCATCCTCCATACCAGCGCCGGGAACTGTTTTCCAGGTTTTCAATGGTTTGCATGGCTATGGGTTTGGGGGCGCCGGTAAGAGTGCAGGCCCACATGTGAGAGAGAAAGGCATCGAACATATCACAATCGGGGCGAAGACGCCCTTTAACATGATCGACGGTATGAAATAAGCGGGAATAACTTTCCACCAGGCGGCGGCCGACAAGCTCCACGGAACCAGGGACACATACACGTGACTTATCGTTGCGGTCCACATCGGTGCACATGGTCAGTTCGGATTCATCTTTTTTCGAAGTAAGCAGTTCGCGAATACGATCAGCGTCTTCCATAGGACTGCCTCCCCGCCGGACGGTACCGCTGATAGGGCAGGTTTCCACATTATCGTTATCAATACGGACAAACATCTCAGGTGAAGCGCCGATCAACTGTTCCGAACCCAGGTTAATCAGAAAATCATAAGGACTGGGATTATGCTTACGTAAACGAGAAAAGATTTCGGAAGGCCAATAGCCACATGTGGCGCTGAATTCCTGGGAAAGAACCACTTCGAAAAAGTCTCCCCGGCGGCAACCTTCTCTGATTTTTTCAACTTTGGCGGCATATTCGTCCGGTTGATGATCACAGCCTATTTTGGTGGAAGTAATGGTGCGTTTCTTTTTGGTGCGGGTCCCGGTGACCGGGATTCCCTCGGTGGTTTGACCGTCAGGGGTGATAAATTCATAAGACAAGCGGAAGGCGGCCTGTTTCTGATGATCGATGGCTTCGACACGATCAGGAAAATACAGATGACAATCAACATCGCTTTTACTGCGGTCCTGTTTGAATTCAATCGGTTCGAACTGAAAAACCAGGTCGTAGCCAAAGGCGCCAAACATACTCAGGTATTCATCTTTACAGGCCAACAGGTCGCAAATGGCGCGTAAAACGGAGAAAATACTGGGTTGTTTACTGCGCTGCTCCTCGACAAAATCTCGAGGCATAGGGATTACCCGGCCAACTATGGAATTTTCGGTTATTCGGCAGGATTCCACATGTGGATGTTCGTGAAGGGGCAGGGCGAAGATGGGCAGGAGGATACGGCCTCGCTGGTTGAGAGCCGTGAAGGTAAAATCACGCCCCCGGCTGATCATTTCCAGAGGGGGGTCAATAAAACCGATATCCCAACGGGAGTAGCGACCGGGATATTCATAGTCACTGGCCAGAATGCACCCTTTGGCCTGGTCGATATTTTTATAAATGTCGATCAGGGCCTGATCGATGGGTACGGATAGTGTGGTACGAACAACTTTGATTCCGCCTTTTGTGGTAAATGTTTTGCGCATTGCAACTTCTCCAAAAAAAAACGGCCAAACTTTTTAGTTCAGCCGCGGTTTATTCGTCTTCTATGCGCCCAGTGTCTAGTCACCGGGCCCGCAGCATCGCTCCCTGCGCCACCACCAAAAATTATTAATATGAAATTTTACCATAATAGTCATAACTGTGCCCCAAATATTCCAACTATTATTAGATCATAATTTTTCGACAAAGTCAATATAAATTTCAGAGGGGGCGAATATCTCCTTATTATCCGCTGATAGTCATTATGTATTTACTTATCAGCAAAGCAACCACATCCGGCCCTGTCAGGAATTATCATAACCATGGGACATAAAACATTTTACGCCCCAATATAAACTTTACCATGCGCCTCCGCCAGAAGCCGGCAGCCGGTCCAGCGTAAGCTGGTAACCGTACCTTGGATGATATGGGAAACTTGTCGAACGGAAAGCGCTTTGTAAAGACGGGCTCAGCTACGCCACTGTGTTCGCCAATTTAAAACGTTGGGGTAAACCCTCAAGAAACTATTTACCCCCAATACCAAAAAGGCATGGACCTTTCTTGATGATTCGTTACTACTGTCAAACTCCGATGCCGTGGAGCGGGACTACCGCCGCCATCGCAAAAGGCAAAAGAGTATCTACCGGGGACGAACTCAAGTACACATCAGCCAGCGTATAGCAATCGATATGCAGCGTGACGAGCAGTCTCAAGAGCCTCTACAAACGATAACCACGCATCATCATTTCTGTGATCATGTGACTTAGGCAAGGTATGTGTTCTTTGGCGAAGGTAGCGAAGAGGCGTAATGGCGGGCCGATTGAATGTGTAAATTACGCCAGTAATATGTTAACCAACTGTACTTTTGGTTGTGGTACGGCGGATATACCGGATCCGTTTAATTTTCCTATGGCAACCAGTTGGACTTGAAATTTTATTTCTGTACAACATTAAACCACCAACATTCTCACCAATACGTTGGCCAATGAACGGGCATTTCACTTTAAAAAGAAAGAATATATTTTTAGGGATATTGCAAAGGGTTTCAAAATTTCCCTGCCCTTTAGCGATGACAAGATCAGCCTGATCAAATCGTTTTTGAAAGGCGGGGCTGCAATCAGGCACTATGGTGCCAGGGGCGTCGGATCCGTTGTCGATCACCTTTACCAGTTCGTTCAGGTCTGCGGTTTGAGCATCAATTCGTGTCGCGTCATTGATAACTGGTGCGCCGCGAACTGCCAGCGTCACACGCTCCATGGGCAGTTGTTCGATCAGCAATCGATCAAAGACAATTTCACCCGCATTGTCAGCAAGGTACAAAATAGAATCGGCCTCAGCAACGGCCTGTCTGAATATGTTAATATCGCCCCGCAAAGGCGCGCCGATCGACTGTTCGACGGCGCGGCGCAATTCCATTTCATCCGGACAACCGTTCACGGCGTAGTCTATAACATTGCCGGCAATCGCCAGCCTTACCGCCATTGCAAAGCGGTTTGGGGAAGATTCAACTCTCTTTTTTAAATTGTTTGTCATATCCAGAATCATTTTATTAGATCGATCTTTTACCGCCCGGTAAGGATCCTCGATGCCAGTGATTTGACGTAGGCGGCGATGTATCTTCTGCCCAATCACAGGAGGACATTGTGCGTGGTCCATTTCTGCAGCTAGCAGCAAGACCTCTCGCACCACCTGCTCATGAACAGCTGGATCATCGGTAACGAACCGGCATGCCTCCAGGGCCTGTCGGATGAAACACGGGATGCAGTCAAGTGAATTGTTCATTACGAATCTATATCCAATGTCCTTCGACATCCGCTGCCTGGGCGAGCTGAAGTTTGCCATTTTTGAATTGTTCAATCGCATCGACAACCGTACCGGAGGCTCCGTTATAGACGTCAACGCCGCCAGCTTGCAAAGTGGCGAACGCCTTGGGACCGACGTGACCGGTGATCACGGCTTGAACGCCCAATTCCACCACTTTTCTGCCCGCCTGGATGCCGGCGCCCTGGGCAGCATTAAGGTTAACCTGGTTATCGATCGCCGAAAATTCCCCGGTCTCGATGTCCGACACGATAAAATATTTCGCTCTTCCGAACCGAGGGTCCACCGCGGAATCCAGATCTTTGCCCTGGGCAGTTGTAGCAATTTTCATAGCTTCTCCTTTATGGTTAGTGTCTTATAGCTTTCGAGAGCAAATATAGTGCCAAAATAAAACAAATTGCCCACCCAATTCTATTTGCCTGTAAAAATCTATTAAAAAAAGACTTACAACTGATAGCGATAAGATTTGTTCGTGTGCCGTTGGGAAATTAGCTAGAAGTAGTCTTGCAAAATGCATGATTAGGCATGGTGCGAGCGGCCGTCGGAATCGGGTGTCTCGATTTGAAAAGTTTTGATTTTGCGATAGAGGGTGCTGAGATCGATACGCAAATCCCGTGCTGCTTTTTTGCGGTTGCCTTTGTGTCGGAGTAAGGCTTCGGCGATAAGGTGCTTTTCCATAGCCTGCAGCGACATGGGGTGTGAGGTGGTCAGTGATTTTTCTGTCACCTGGCTTAGTTCCGGTGGCAAATGATGTGGTTCTATCAAGTCCCCTCGGCAAAGCACAAATGCCTGTTCGATGATATTCTCCAGTTCACGAATGTTGCCGGGGTATTCATAATTCATCAAACGGTCCATCACTTCGTCTGAGACACCGGCGATGTCTTTGCCTTGAAGGTGATTAAATTTAGCGATCAAATGATCCACTAATAAGGGGATGTCTTCCCGGCGTTGGCGGAGGCTCGGTAATTTTAATTGTATCACACGAATACGATAATACAAATCCTCCCTAAATTTACCTTCTCTTACCAAATGGCCCAAATCCTGATGAGTGGCGGCCAAGACACGTACATTTACGTTGATCGGTTCGACCGCCCCGAGTGGCTCGACCACCCGCTCCTGGAGGATTCGTAATAAACGGATTTGCATGGCCGGCGAGATGTCACCGATCTCATCCAGAAAGATCGTTCCTTTATCGGCCAGGGCAAATCGGCCGGGCTTGTCTCGACGGGCATCCGTGAAGGCGCCGGCCTTATGGCCGAACAGTTCGCTTTCGAGGAGGGTGTCGGGCAGAGCCGCACAATTGACGGCTACGAAACGCTTGTTTCGGCGGGGAGAAAGATTATGAATCGCCCTTGCGAACAGTTCCTTGCCTGTTCCGCTGGCCCCCTCGATCAATACGGTGCTGGAGCTCTCGGCGATTTGGGGTAGCAGGTCGAATAGTTGTCTCATGGCAGGACTACGACCGACGATATCCTCGAATGTATATTTAGCCTGGAGTGCTTTTTTAAGCTGTTCAATCTGGCTGAGATCCTGAAAGGTTTCCACGCCGCCAATAACCCGGCCTTTATCATTTTTGAGTAAAGCCGTTGAGATACGGATAGGGACCCGCTGGCCCTGACGATTGACAATATAAGCCGTGGCGTTAATGATCGGTCGGCCGCTGGACATAGTGCGTTTCATGGCACAGGATTTTTCGCAAATATTTGCCCGAAAAACCTCTGAACAAAGCTTGCCCATAGCATCTTCTCGGGCAATTCCCGTGATTTTTTCAGCGGCTCGATTGAAACTGGTGATGCGCCAATTCTGATCAACAGTGAAGACACCCTCGTTAATTGAATCCAGCATAACACGGTTATAATCGCTCATAATATTCCGTCACAAAAATCTTTGTGCCTCCTTAATCGTGCAATATGCAATTTATTATAATACCTAAAATTGCATTACGCAATGTATTAAATAAAAAAAATAGAGGGAAATCAACTTATATATATGTTTAATAAATAGTTACGCTTGTATCTTGCTTTTGCATTTTTTGGCATGCTTTTTGCGATTTATACATTTATGAAGATTGTTGTACCCGAATGGCAAGGACGAATTTCACCGGTGTTTGATGTGGCAAACAAAATATTGCTTGTGGATATTGAAGACCACCGGGAATTGCAGCGGCAGCAAGGTGCACTGGTCTCTGCAGCCCCCTGGGCACGGGCGGACACTTTACGCCGGATGGGAGCTGAGGTATTGATCTGTGGAGCGGTATCCCGTCCGATGGAAACGGCTCTTAGAACTGCCGGTATAAATGTGATACATAATATTTGTGGGCCGGTCGAAGAGGTTTTAGAGGCCTATTGTAACGGCCATCTGGATGAGAACGTGTTCATGATGCCGGGCTGTTGTGGTCGCCGGCGGCAATTTCGCGGCGGCAAGGGCGGTCGGGGTGGAGGTTGCCAAGGCCGGTCATGGAGCTAGTACTGCGCACGGCTAAATTTGTGGATAATGGTATTTCCAAAGTAACGTTAGTGGCGAGCTTTGCTCGCGGATAGTACCAGCATTTTTACGCTGGATAGAACACTAGAGGTAGATTTTTTCAACAGAAAGGAGCTTATTATGCCAAGTGGAGACGGAACAGGTCCGGCAGGAATGGGGCCAATGACAGGACGAGCGGCGGGATATTGCGCAGGGTATTCGGTACCCGGTTTTGCGAATCCAATTTCCGGACGTGGGTACGGAGCTTGGGGTCGCGGTCGAGGCGGTGGCGGCTGGGGACAGCGTAACCGGTATAACGCGACCGGGCTTCCCGGCCGGCAGCGTTTTAGCGGCGGCTACCCGGCTTACGGTGGCGCGTCGCCTTACGGGGCACCGTTTGTCGGCCCCTATAGTGCCGCACCGACACAAAAGCAGGAATTGGATATGCTGAAAGGGCAAGCCGAGTATCTTGAAGATGCCTTAAATGGTATCAACAAGCGTATTTCCGAACTGGAAGAGGAAGCTAAAAAGTAGAGTTATACCCATCGGGTATGAGAATTCCTGGCAGGGCCAAGTGCAACTGGTTTCTGGTTAAGTATATACATAATGCGAAAACGAGAAAATTCAATCGGAAGCAGTATATAACGGAGCGGAATCAATCGCATGATCCAGCGTATAGGGTAACCGATTGGAATGAGCAAGATAAAAAACAAGGAGTAAGTTTGCGATGAAGATAGCTATTGCCAGCGGCAAAGGTGGCACCGGGAAAACCACCATTGCTACTAACCTGGCCTTTTGTCTTTCACAACAAGGGCGAGATGTGCAGCTACTGGATTGTGATGTAGAAGAGCCAAATTGTCACATTTTTGTCAAAGCGGCAATCAATGTCAGTCAATCTGCTACTGTTCCCGTACCCAAAGTGGATGAGGAAAAATGCACCGGGTGTGGAACTTGCGGCGAGGTGTGCCAATACAGTGCCATTGTATGCATGAAAGGTAAGGTGTTGACTTTCCCGGAACTCTGTCATGGCTGCGGCGGCTGTCAGCGTTTTTGTCCGGAAGAAGCAATCTGTGAAGAGCGGCGTGAAGTGGGTGTGGTGGAAAGTGGGGAGGCGCAGGGGTTTCTGTTTGGCCACGGCAGGCTTCGGATCGGTGAGGTCATGGCACCGCCTCTGATCAAAGCGGTCAAACAAGCCGCAGTGGAAAATGAGGTGACGATTATCGACGCTCCGCCAGGTACTTCGTGCCCGGTGATCGAAGCGGTCCGGGACAGTGATTTCATCGTGCTTGCTACGGAGCCGACTCCGTTTGGATTAAATGACCTGAAACTCGCTGTTGAAATGGCGCGGGTTTTGAACGTACCCTTTGCCGTGGCTATCAATCGTTGTGATGTTGGTGATGATGCTGTTAAAAATTATTGCGCAGAAGAAGGAATTGAGATTATTTTGGAAATTCCAAATGACCGTCGTATTGCCGAAGTATATTCACGAGGTGAACTGGCTTCCGAACATTTTAATAACTATGCCGCGATCTTTACAAGCCTGGGCAAACACCTGCTTAATAGATAAATATTGTCTCACCAAGAAACAGAACAGAAGGAAGCTCAATTATGAAAGAACTGACAGTTATTAGCGGTAAAGGTGGGACGGGGAAAACCAGTATCGTGGCCTCGTTCGCCGCGTTAGCGGAGAATAAAGTATTGGCGGATTGTGATGTGGATGCAGCCGATCTTCACCTGGTGCTGGAGCCGGAGGTGATATATTCCGAGGATTTCAGCGGCGGCAAACGAGCTGCCATAGTATCGGATCGGTGTAATCGTTGTGGTAATTGCTACGAGGCCTGTCGTTATGACGCGGTCGTTCGCGATGTTGATTTAGATGAAGTGCTTTCTTACAATTATCATATTGATCCAATCGCTTGTGAGGGATGCGGAGTATGTGTCAGGGCGTGTCCTCGTAATGCGATTACATTCGAACCGGCAATTAACGGCCAATGGTACCGATGCCGGACCCGCCACGGCCCGTTGGTGCATGCCAAATTAGGAATTGCCGAGGAGAATTCCGGCAAACTGGTGACGCTGGTTCGCAACCAGGCCAAGGAAATAGCCGAACAAAACAATTTGGACCTGGTAATTATCGACGGGTCTCCCGGCATTGGTTGTCCGGTGATTGCTTCGATTACCGGCGCGGATCTGGTCCTGGTTGTCACCGAACCGACTCAAAGCGGCAAGCACGATTTGGAGCGGGTGACGGAATTAACCGGACATTTTGGTATTGAAACGCTGGTATGTATTAACAAATGGGATCTGAATCCTGAAGTCTCCGCCGAGATTGAAAAACTGGCTCACAAACGTTCTACACCGATAGCCGGCAAAGTGCGTTATGATAATGCTATTACCGAAGCCCAAATTAAAAAATTATCTGTCGTAGAATACTCCGGCAACAAAGTGGCAGAAGATATTAAGTCTGTCTGGAATGAGGTTTGCGATGTCTTAACAAAATAAAACCGACAAAAATTATTATGAGTGTGGTTTCGCACTTTTTTCCGGGTGAAATTTTACGCAACGTACAGACAGGGCCTTGGTAATGACCAGCTTAAGCTGGACCGGCTTCTGCCCGAGGCGATTTGGTAAAGTTTATACCCATCGGGTATGAGAATTCCTGGCAGGGCCCGATGTAATTGTTTTCTGGTTAAGTATATACATAATGCGAAAACGGGAAAATTCAATCGTGATGAGTATATCTATTTACCATTAATTGTCTTATACCTTTTGGGTATGATAAAATTGTAATATAACTTTATGGAGAACTAACAATGAAAATAGCTATTCCGTTAGCTGCGGGACGACTGAGTATGCACTTTGGCCATTGTGAAGAATTTGCCCTTGTGGATGTGGATGAAAAAAGCAAAGCCGTTTCCCAAACGGTTAATTTACATCCGCCGGCGCATGAACCGGGTGCATTGCCTCGCTGGCTGCACCAAAACGGCGCAACGGTAATTATCGCCGGAGGTATGGGCCGGCGAGCCCAGCAACTCTTTGCCCAGAATGGTATTGAGGTGGTCGTCGGAGCACCGGAACAAAATCCCGAAGAACTTGTACAGGCCTACATACAAGGCTCCCTACAGACAGGAGATAACCTTTGTGATCACTGATTTAAAGACCGATCGATTTGAACAGACTCGCCAACATGTCCATCCCGGCTGTGTGGTTTGTTCCAAGGGAAACGGACAAGGCTTGAAGCTGAATTTTCGTCTTTCAGACGACGGTGCTGTTTCGGCTGATTTCAATCTGGATAGTGATTTTGAAGGATATCCAGCTATGCTGCATGGAGGCATTATTTGTGCGATTTTAGATGGTGCGATGACCAATTGTCTGTTCGCGTGTAATTGCGTCGCCGTGACTGCGGATTTTCAGGTGCGGTTTCGTCATCCGGTTGCTACGTACCAGCCAGCCTGTGTGCGGGCCTGGGTGATTCGATATTCTTCCTGTCTCTATGAATTGCATGCCGAGATTCTCCAGGACGAGCAGGTGAAAACGACGGCAACAGGGAAATTCATGAAACAATCTCATCTAAACAGGGATCCAAAGGCATGATGGAACAAACACGCATTACGACTCTGGTGGACAATACCAGCAACCATTCTACGTTGTTGGCCGAGCATGGTTTGGCTTTCTGGATCGAATATAAGGGACGCAATATTCTGTTTGATACCGGTACTCGACAGTCATAAGTTTTCCAGCCTTTTTTCATGTCAAAGGCAGGCGTTTTCTTTTAGCAATGTCATGTTTATAATAGTCATTTCCTCAACGATCTCAAGCAATTTCTTGTAGTTTTGAGAATATTCTCTGGCTTTGTCTTCCCTCTTTTTTCCCAGGTAAATTAACTGCGTCTTCTTGTTTTTGTTCAGTGAGAAGTAGAGTTGCTTGTTACGAGTTCCTATGATCACTACACTGCCACGCATCACCGGGCCTAACTTTCCCAGTTGGCGGTGCAGGATCTTGAGTCGCCGTTTCATTCTGCGAACGGATAATTTCGGCGTCAGTTCCATTGTCCGCGCTCTTTTGTTGCCTGCGGAAAGTTATAGCTGTCTGCTGCATTTTTTTCATTCGTCGGCATGGAAAGTGGAAGGGATTATGTCAATTTGGTGGCAGTGGCTGGTTAAGAAAAAGGTTGCACATCGTATCAATGATCGCCTGGTTCTTGTGGGAGACCATACCAAGACGCCGAAAGATGGGCGTAAAATGCCGGCGGTGGCAACTCTGCATCAGGATTCGGAAACCGGCAGCAACCCTTCCTATTTTCGGGGGCATCATTGGGGTTGTATTGGAATACTGATACAGGCTTGTGATAAATACTTCGCTGTGGGGCTTTGGGCCAATATACAGGAGGGATTGACGCTTTTGGCAAACTCTGATGAAAAGCGGCATTTACCGAAAACCGTCCAAATTGTTGAGATGGCCAGGCGAACAGCGTTCGCTATGAAAAGCGAAGCTTATTTGGTGCTGGATGCCTATTTTGCTGTCGGACCGGTTTTCTTAGCT
>Ga0180435_10003600_pt1 | contig 15441 bp, 9 predicted proteins | sample SS_ome_3_FD_132467 | JGI IMG/M metagenome (GOLD analysis project Ga0180435, IMG submission 132467) | Hypersaline lake sediment archaeal communities from the Salton Sea, California, USA - SS_3_S_1 metaG | ecosystem: Environmental > Aquatic > Non-marine Saline and Alkaline > Hypersaline > Sediment... | reverse complement strand
ACCAAAATCTCCCTGGATGGCCCCACCCATAAAACGTTTGAATTGGACTAAAACGGGATCGTTAAAACCCATTTCTTCCCGGAAGGCTTCCATCTGTTCCGGTGAAGCCTCGCGGGACATCATCAAGGCAGCAGGATCGCCCGTGACTCGGACCATCATAAAGACAAAGAAGAGCACTCCAAACAGAAGTAAAAGAGATAGGATCACTTTTGAGAAAAAATAACGTCCCATAAGCTCCTCCTAATAAAGCCGAACTCTCTGTTCCTCCAGGATCTCCTGGATCCGTTGGATTTTCAATTCACGGGGAGATTTTCCGCCCAGCACTGCAGCGGCCGCCGCTGCTCCAGCCCCCTGGCCGGTCACTGTACAGCACATCATACTCCGGGTCGCAGCATGGGCAGTCTTGTCGCCAGAAATACAGCGTCCAGCAACCAGGAGATTTTCAATTTTCTGGGGAAGCAATATCCGATAAGGAACTTGAAAATACCGTCCCGTGGTGGGCAAGATCAATTTTCCATAGCCGTCAACAAACTCTGGAAAGATGCCGATCGAATCTTCGAATTGGGCCCGATTCAACACATCACGGCCTGTTAATACATACTCACCCACGATCTTGCGGGTATCTCTGGTCCCCAGAGTCATGCCGAAATTGCGCAGGCGGGCATTCTCAAAACCTGGCAGGTAGCGCCTTAAGGCCTCAAGAGCCATCTGGGCTTGTTTCCTCCCTTCCATTTCACCCCGAGTCAGATCCCAGACATCCGTGGCATCATAACCAGTCAGGTAAACCATATTCATACTCATCGCTTCCCCGCTGTCGGTGATGCTGCCCCACGTACCGCCAATACTGAGGATGTTTTCAGGGATCAAACCTTCTTCCCGGGCAAGCTGAAAGGGTTTGTTCAAATAAGGGCTAAAGAGATGATCTTCTTTACCGCTAGTTTTTATATTCCAACCTTGCTCCCAGTCGCCATAGGTACTGGGGTTCTCCCGAATGTATTCCTGGAAACGTTTCTTATCGATCCCGGAACAGGAGAAGATCACGGTTACTCCCATCATCTCATCCAGGGGAGTTTTCACACACGGCGCTCCGGATCGGTAGGCAATATCAGCATCCCCACTGGCATCAATGACGATCTTTCCTAAAATGGCCTTGCGACCCATTTTACTCTCAGTGATCAGACCTTTGATTGCGTTTCCTTCCAGATATGGAGCGGACACCAGGCAATGAAGCAGCGGCCTGACACCGGCACTTTCTACAAACTGATCAGCAACCAATTTGAACATTTCCGGGTCCAATGCTTCGCTGTTGGATTGAGATTCCTTCCTGCTGCCTCCTAAAGCCTTGGCTCTCTGTTCAAATTCAAGTCCGACTCCCTCAACATCCGTGGTCCCTTCATGGCGGTACCAGGCAATGCTCTCCACACCCACCTGCGAGATCACCCCACCGAAACAGCCATACCGTTCTACCAGCAGAACAGACACTCCAGCCCGGGCGGCGGAAACAGCCGCTGCCAGACCGCCAGGCCCACTGCCGATCACCAACACATCTGCTTCAGCAATCACTTCAATCGTGCGAGACGCTTCTAAGATTTCGCTCATTGGAAAATCAAACCTTTACAGCTCCATGCTCAACAGTTAAAGCAACAATATCTTCAGGGCTTATTTCGCGAGAAGGGATCTTCCGCTCTACTGCCAGGGCAGCGGCCGCTCCCATGGCCTGTCCCATCGCCATACAAACACACATGGCTCGAATTCCAGCCAGGGCTACACGCTGAGCCGACACGATCCTCCCTGCTGCAGTGATCCGCGAACTACCCTTGGGAATCAAGGCCCGGAAAGGCACCTTGGGCAGCATCTCCTCAGAATCGTGGAAGAACAGATCGCAGCCCCGCTCCTCGCTGTGCATATCAATATAGTTAAAGGCATTGCAGATCTTATCTTCAAAATCAACTGCATTCTTAAAATCACCTTCGCTGATGATATACTCCCCTTCGATCCGGAAAGTCTCCCGAGCGACTGCCCGGGGATACATGGTGCTCAATTCCAGATTCTCACATCCGGGAATAGTTGATTTCAAGAATCGGTACACCCGCAGCATGCGCTCTCTGCCTTCAAGGTTTGCTGCAGTTTGTCCTTCCGCATCCGAAGTGTCTGAATTGTAAATATGGGTGCAATTCCGCCCTCCCATATCAAGCAAATATTTAAAAGGGAGAATATTGGGGTAGGAAAAATCCCCTTTCTGGAGAGTGCCGTTTTCTAGGGCTTCCTCGTACAGGACTTGGACCTCTTTCTCCCAGATCTGCTCATGCCGGATCCCTTCGAAAATGAACTGGTAGGATCCCGGCTGGCGAGTTTCATCTCGCAGAGTACCTAAACCAAGCAAGCGGACCAAATCAGAATCTCCGGTGCAATCGATCACTTCTCTGGCCCGGGTGATCCTCTCAATCCCCCGTCCAATGGAGGTGATCTCCCAATTATCACCGACTGCCTGGATATCAGTGATGATTTCATGATAATGGATGATCAAACCTGCCTTTTGGGCTTCACTCTCTACAACTGCGACATAAATAGGAATATTGATATATGAATAATAGCCTGGTGTTTCCACGGGACGGCGCAGTTTATAGTCCGGAATCGGTAAACCTTCAATCTGCTTGGATTTCGTAAAAAGTTCCCAGGGGATCCCCTGAACGACTGGTCCCAATGTGCTGTGAAAATGATTGGGGGTATTCACTCCACCAGCGGTCATCGTACCGGCCAACATTGATCCGGCTTCGATCACGGAAGTTTTCGCCCCTGCTCTGGCAGCCTGCAAAGCTGCGATATGTCCGGCTGTTCCTCCCCCTGCCACCACTACATCAACTTCGTCTCTCAGAGTTTTCATCACTAATGATCTCCTGATCAATTCTGGGATAAACACAGAAGATAACCACTACTAAGATAATCCAATTTTACATAAAAGCAAATAATTAATGGAACCAAAAGCGAAAGTGTGCCCGGCTGATTCAGCGAACCATCAACCGGACACACCCTCAACTATCCTTTAGAAGGAGAAACTGAAATTACTCACCAACAACATAGGTCTCAAACAGCCAATAATCCTCAGCTGAGCGCGGGAAGTAATCCATCACACGGGTCTGTTTGGCTTCAAACACAACCGGTTCATAAAGGTAAATGAAAGGAGGATTCTCCTGCATATAAACCTGCAGTTCTTCGTAAAGAGCCTTGCGCTCATCACGGTTGACATTGGTGGAAATATCGGCCAGGTAATCATCCAGCACCGGATCGGACCAGGATGAATAAGCTGCATCCCAGCCGCCCAGGGCACCGGTCAGGCGGCGCAGGGCTTCCCCGGAGAGGGTTGACCAGCTGTCGCCAAACAGAGGGGGTAGTTCCTTATTGGCTTCCAACTCCCAGAACTGTCCGGATTCCATGATATCCAGGTTGATGTCAATTCCCACTTCACCGAGATAACCAGCGATCGCTTCACAAACTTCCTCGAAGTTCATGTAAGCGCCAGCCGGGCAAGCCATGCCCATCTCAAAGCCATCGGCATAACCAGCTTCTGCCAGCAAATCCATGGCTTTCGCAGGGTCATAACCAAAAGGTTCAACTACACCATATCCAAGTTCGCCAGAGGCAACATAACCGGCGGCGGGTGTGCCAAATCCATCAAAAAGGGCATCGATGATGGCATCGATATCCACAGCATAGTTCATGGCCTGGCGCACTTTGGCGTCCATGGTGGGCTGATCCAAACCGGTGGTGAGGTTGTTGAATGCGATATAGTAAATGCGGGCCGCAGAGTACTGGATCACTTCCACACCTTCGACTCCCATTAAACTCTGAGCTTCTTCGGAGCTCAAGCGTCCCACGATATCGACTTCGTCAGCCTGAATGGCAGCAACACGGGTGGCGGATTCAGGGATGGGGCGGAAGATCAAGGTTTCAACCAGAGGATAGCCTTCCATCCAGTAATCAGGATTGGCTTTATAGGTGATGTGATCACCTTTGACCCATTCCTCAAACATGAAGGGACCGGTTCCGATGGGGAACTCGGAGAATCCTTCCACACCAACTTCAGCCATATATTCATCAGGAGCAATGGCCCAGAAGTCATGAATGGTTACCAGCAGTTCTGGATTGGGGGCTTCGGTTGTAAGAGTCACTGTGTAGTCATCGATCTTCTCGACCTCGACCAAAGTGAATTTGTCAGTCCACTCACCAGTCTCGGAGCCAATTTCCCAGGTCGCTACTACATCATCAGCATTGAATACTTCCCCATTATGGAAGGTAACCCCTTCCCGCAATTTGAAAGTATATACTGTGCCGTCCTCTGAGACCTCCCAACTTTCGGCCAGAGCTGGCAGCATTTCACCATCCTTGTCCAGGTAGACCAGGCTGTCGGTCAGCTGGGTGGCGACATTGTCAGCATTGCGCTCCGCAGTCAGGGGGATAAAAAGGGAGTTGGGAAAAACGGAAAGAGCTACCCGCAGGGTTCCTGTGGGTCCTTCTGGCGCAGCGGCTACTTCTTCCTCTTCCACTGTCGCTTCCTCTTCTTCTACTTCCGCTTCTTCAGCAACTTCCGGGCTTTCAACTTCAGTCGGTTCTGCAGGTGTGCAGGCTACCAGCATTGCTGAAAGCACTGCGATTAGAACAAAAAGACTTACTAAACGTTTTAGTGAAAACATTCTTCGCTCCTTAACAAAATCTGTTTTGATTGGGATATTGAAATCGGGGTATCTGGTAACTGTAAACCTCCTTTCCACACTGTCCTTCTCTCTGGAATTATTTCAATCAATACTGTCGCCTATTCAACATTTAATACTCACTTCATCATCTGTTAAATCCAAAACTACCTCTAGTTGACAATTAGGCGATGATGATCCGAGAACTTGGAAATTCTGATCTGGTATTCGAATGGTTTCTCCAGATCTGATTATTCTTGTGACCTACTAATACCGGATACTGTACCATCCAGACGGTATAGTATTATGATTTATTATACATTAGACAGTCGTTCAGAGAACAGGACAAATATCATATCTTTTTTACTGAAAGATAAGGAATTATTATCCACGGGGGTTTTCGCTTCAGGGAGAAAAATGATCAGGATCAGGTTGTTTCTTGGGGAATTTCAGTCCAGGATGCCATTTCGATGATCATTTGCACGATCTTCTCGCGTTGTTCTAAATTGGGAGGAGCGTAACGATGCATCTCGATGAACCACAGACCATCTGTGGCAAATCGCAGCAGCATAGCCCAATCTTGATCTATCCCACAGGCATCGATCTGTTTCTGCCAGTTGACATACTTTTCCCGCATTAAATCATGAGCGCCGCTGTATTGTTCTTCCGCCGCAAACAAGCTGGCAAAAAAACTGGCGTTCTCGGGATCTGCCATCTGCTCAGCAGAAGCCTTGGCATAGGCCCGTAAAAATGCACCTGGTTTCTCCCCCTCGGCTTCCACCAATTCTTCCAACCTGGTTTCAAAAATATTATTATGGTATTCAAACAAGGCCTCGATCAAGGCTTGTTTGGTTTCAAAATGGTACAACAAACCACCTTTACTGATCCCGGCCTCATCAGCCACAGACTGCAAGGTCAAATTGATCAATCCCTCTCGTCTGAGTATGTCACTGCAGGCCTTAAATATTTTCAAACGTGTCTCTAGTGATTTTTTATTATTTCCCATTTTGTTCCACTTTCCTATTCTCACTGACGGGATAGCACTCTCCAACTTCTCCTAATCCTACTACAAAAATCACCCCGAAAGGTGCCAAAAAGCATTGACATGCCATAAAAATCATCCCATAATATATATACTGTACCATCCAGACGGTACAGTTAACTAGATTATACACCACACTTCCACGTTCAAATTATACAGAGAGGGTTTCAGATGACAGATAAAAATCAAACCAAGACTATCATTATCGGGGGTGGTTCTGCTGGCTGCGTACTTGCCAACAGACTGAGCACGGATCCCCAGCGCAAAGTCCTCGTCTTGGAAGCTGGACGCAAAGATCATTGGTGGGACCTGTTCATTCAAATGCCCGCCGCACTCACCTATCCGATTGGGAGTAAGTTCTACGATTGGTGTTATGAAACTGAACCAGAGCCCTTTATGAATGATCGGCGCATTTATCAGGGACGGGGCAAGATCCTGGGAGGATCCAGTTCTATCAACGGTATGATTTTCCAACGCGGCAATCCCCTCGATTATGAAAGATGGGCCCAGGATCCTGGCATGGAAGGCTGGAATTATGCCCACTGTTTGCCTTATTTCAAGCGCATGGAAAATTGCCTGACAGGTGGAGATAAATATCGGGGAGACAACGGACCACTGGTACTGGAGCGGGGACCGGTCACCAACCCTCTCTTCTCAGCCTTCTTTGAAGCCGTCCAGCAAGCAGGCCTGGAGCTCACCGACGACCTGAATGGTTATAAACAGGAAGGTTTTGCCGCTTTTGATCGCAACATTAAAAATGGCCGCCGCATCAGCGCCTCGACCGCCTACCTCAAACCGATCCTTGATCGGGAAAACCTCACTGTTCAAACCAAAACCATGGTCACCAAGGTCATCTTTGACGACAAAAAAGCAGTTGGTGTGAAAGTGACCCGCTCAAATGGGAAAAAGGAAGACATCTTCGCAGATGAGATCATTCTCTGCGGCGGATCGATCAACTCTCCCCAGCTCTTACAACTATCCGGCGTGGGCAATGCCAAAGAATTGGAAGAACTGGGTATCTCGGTCGTCCACGATCTCCCCGGCGTGGGTGAGAATCTGCAGGACCACATGGAAGTTTATGTGCAGTATTCCTGCAAACAGCCTGTTTCTGTATACCCATCCCTTAAGTGGTACAACAAACCCTGGGTGGGTTTGAAATGGCTGCTCTTCAGAAAAGGACCCGCGGCCTCAAATCACTTCGAGGGTGGAGGATTTGCCCGGAGCAATGATGACGTCAAGTATCCCAATTTGATGTTCCATTTCTTGCCAGTCGCTATCCGTTACGATGGCACTTCCCCCAGCGGTGGTCACGGTTACCAGGTCCATATCGGTCCTATGTATTCAGACGCACGGGGTTCGATCAAGATCAAGTCATCCGACCCCCTAGAACATCCTGCCATCCGTGTAAATTACCTCTCAACCGACCAGGATCGACGCGAGTGGGTGGAAGCCATCCGCCTGGCACGCAAGATCCTCAACCAGTCCGCATTTGAACCGTATAATGGCGGCGAGATCCAACCTGGTCCCAAAGTTGAGACCGATCAGGATATCCTGGATTGGGTGGCCCGAGATGGCGAGACGGCATATCATCCCTCCTGCACCTGCAAGCTGGGTACGGATGAGATGGCTGTTGTCGATCCACAAACCATGGGTGTTCACGGCCTGGAGGGACTATATGTGGTGGATGCTTCAGTGATGCCCTATGTGCCCAACGGTAATAACTATGCCCCAGTCATGATGTTGGCCGAAAAAGCGGCCGATCTCATTCTCGGTCATGAGCCGCTGGTCGAAGAGGTGGATTTTTACCAACACCCAGGTTAAAACACCTGGATTCATAATCAAGGAATAGAACCCTTTCTGGGTGCATCCGGATAGTATCACACCCGGGTTTGAACCAGCACCGATGCCCTGTTACACTTAATAATTTACGGGCGGACTGATCAGAAAGGGTTCTTGTATTCCCCAATGGGGATGAAGGTCTTTGAACAACGGGAGGTAAAGGTGGCTTTTGGATTTCACGGGAAAATTCTGCATGTTGATCTGAGTTCCAATACTTTTGAAGTTGAACAACCTTCTGAAGCGTTTTACCGCAAATATCTGGGCGGGAGCGCTCTTGGGACCTACTATGCTCTTAAGCACACACCGGCCAATGCCGATCCACTGGGACCAGAAAACACCCTGATCCTGGCAGCAGGTGTGGTGACTGGCGCTCCCATCCCCGGACAGAGTCGCATCTCTGCCACTGCCAAATCTCCATTAACCGGCGCGATCGGAGACTCGCAATCTGGTGGTTTTTTTCCCGCAGAGTTCAAATTTTCTGGATTTGATGCCCTGGTGATCCACGGCCGATCCGCCCACCCAGTCTACCTCTGGATCCATGATGGTCAATACGAACTGAGACCTGCCGATCATTTGATGGAAAGAGACACGCTGGAAGTTGAAAATCTTCTCAAAGAAGAATTGAGTGACCCCAGAATCCAGATCCTGCAAACTGGTATTGCTGGAGAAAACGGGATCCGCTTTGCCGCCCTGATCAGCATGGCCAGCCGTGCCAATGGACGCACTGGCATGGGGGCCGTGATGGGATCCAAGAATCTTAAAGCAGTTGTTGTCAGGGGTAAGAAGAAACCAGATATCCATGACAGCAAACTCCTGAAGGAATTAAACCGCTGGGGTGCGAAGAACTTCCCCGAATCAGATGTCTATGCCATGGGTGTGTACGGAACAGCTGAGGTGATCGCTTATCAAAATCACGTTGGTGGGCTACCCACTCATAACTGGGACAGCGGAGTTTTCACAGGATGGCAGGCTCTGGACGGCAGGACCATGTCGGAAACCATCCTCAAAAGGCGAGATACTTGTTATGCCTGCTCTATCCGCTGCAAGCGGGTGGTAGAAATTGAAAGTGGTGCATATCCAGTCAATCCCGCTTATGGAGGACCCGAATATGAGACACTGTGCACATTGGGAACCTACTGTGATGTCGATGATTTAGCCGCTGTTGCGCAGGCAAACCAGCTCTGTAATAGTTACGGCATGGATACCATCTCCTGCGGCGCCACCATCGCCTGGGCCATGAATGCCTTTGAAAAAGGACTGCTCAGCCTGGAAGATACCGGCGGATTAGAGCTGGAATTTGGAAATGCTGAAGCCATGGTTAAAGCAGTAGAACTGATCGCTCACCGGCAAGGGATCGGCGATCTGCTGGCAGATGGATCTGTCCGGGCTTCCGAAAGGTTTGGTAAAGGGAAGGATCTCACAGTGACCGTTAAGAAACTGGAGGTACCTGCTCATATGCCGCAAGTAAAACCATCCCTGGGAGTGATCTACGCGGTAAACCCATTTGGGGCGGATCACCAATCCAGCGAACACGATCCCTCCTTTGCCGGCTATCCAGAGCGGATGGCCCAGATCGGTCTCAGCGGGGCCGAACAAACTCCAAGTTTGGATGAGAAAACCATTGAATATGCCCAAAAAACCCAACATCTATACTCAGCCATGGATTCTGTTTGTGTTTGCCAATTCGTCTATGGTCCAGCCTGGCAGCTGTACGACACCAGTCAACTTGCTGAGGTTATCCAGGCCGTGACCGGATGGGATCTAGACGTCGAGGAATTATTGCTTGTTGGGGAACGACGGTTGAATCTACTGCAAATCTTCAATGCCCGGGAAGGCCTTACCAGGGCTGATGATCACCTGCCTAAAAAATTCTTCAAAGCCCTGCAAGACGGGGCTTCCGATGGTCTCTTCCTGGATGAAGATCAATTGGAAGCCGCCAAATCCGCCTATTATCAAAAAGCCGGGTGGGACCAGAAATCTGCCCACCCGACTCGAGAGAAACTCATCGGATTGGATTTGGAATGGGCAGCGGATTATCTGCAGGTCATTTAACCCCCGACCTCCGACCTCATCCAAAATCCCAAATCACTTACTCTTTATCCTGGAACATATTCAGCATAATGGAGCCGATGGTTCCGCAACATGATCTCCTGATACCGCTTAATTTCAGCTTCTTTTTGATCACTTGACCAGCCCAATTCCGAAGCGCAGATCTGAGCGACCTCCTCCAAGCTTTCCTGGGAGATCTTTCCAAGTTTAGCCAACGTGGTCCTGCGCAGGATCAAGTCATCCAGGTGCAGCACATCCTCTCCATCCAGTATCCAGGCCAGTTCACCCCGAATCATCTCGGGGAGGGTTTTCAATGGGATCAGCTGATCCTTAAACCCTGTCAGCACCTCAGCTGCTTTTGTACCGTACCAGGAGTACAGACTCTCCACAAGATCTCGGTTAAGACCACTTTCCTGGACCCATTCTTTGATCCAACTTTTTTCTTGGGCAGCGTTCTCTGGATAATCCACACTTCCCCCGATAGGCAGATCCCAGGTAGTGACTTGGCGTTTCAATCCCAGAAGGTTCAAAGTATCATCCGCAGCATGTTCAGAAAAAGCTCGGAAGGAGGTCCATTTTCCCCCCACCAATGAGAGCACCGGTATTTCCAATAGCTCACCAGCTTCCAGAACCTTGACGGTATGGTTGCGGCTGATCTGACCGGTCGCGCCGCCTTCAGTGCGCTGCAGCGGACGAACTCCCGAAAAGGTGTATATGATCTGGGACTGGTCTACTTTGATCTTCGGGAAGACCCGCCCGATCATATCAAAGAAATAATCAATCTCCTCTTCAGTGATCACCGCCTGATCCGGATCATCGATCCGAAGATCAGAGGTGCCGATCATGACCTTATCCAGCAAGGGAAAAATGAGTACGATCCGGCCGTCTTTATTCTCAAAGAAGAATTCTTCTTCCCCGATGGCTTCTTTGAGCTCAGGGTTGTTCAGGATCAAATGGCTTCCCTTGGTGGCGCTGATAAATGGTGTCTCGCGGCCCATCTTCTCATTAACTAAATCGATCCACGGGCCGGCTGCGTTGACCAGCACCTGGGGATGAAGGGTGATCTCCTCTCCGCTGACTTCATCTTTAATAGTCACCTCTCCTCCTTCCGCACCAACCAGAGAGGTGTAATTGAGAGGAACCGCTTTTTCATTGGCCGCAACTGCGTCTTTGATCAATTCAATGGCAATTCGCTCAGGAGATGGCATAGAGCCGTCAAAGTAAGTGGCTGTATAGAGGATCTCCGGGTTCAAATCGGGGTATCTACTCAGAGATTCTGCCCGATTCCTGAAGATATGGGGCGGGACCGTTTTCTGTTTGCGAGTGAAAGCATCATAGAACACCATGCCCAACTTGATGATCAAGGCACCGCGCTCTGAAGGTTTGTCCAGCAGACCCAAGAATTTTAGGGGTGCGTTGAGCAATCCAGAAAAACGCTTGAAGATGGGAAACGTCGTCGGTAGGGGATTCACCAGATGGGGCAGCTGGTCAATGAGCTGATTGCGCTCTTGAACCGCTTCCTTGACCAGGCTGAATTCCCCGTTTTCCAGGTAGCGTATCCCTCCGTGGACCATATGCGAAGAAGCTGCACTGGCCCCACTGCAATAATCATCACGCTCCACCAGGACCACATCCACACCCTGTAAAGCCAAATCCCGGAAGGTACCGATACCGTTGATCCCCGCTCCAACGATCAACACACTGGGAGCCGGGTTATCTTTTAATCCTTGAAATCTTTCCTGTCTCGTTTTCATTCCATCAATCCTATTCCACCCAATCAAATGTACGGGTGACTGCTTTTTTCCATTCTTTGAATAATGTAGTGCCCGCCTGGCTATCCGGATCAGGCTGCCAGGTTTTATCCACCTGCCAATTCTTTTTCATGTCGTCTTTAGTCTTCCAGAATCCAACCGCATATCCGGCCGCGTAAGCCGCTCCCAGGGCTGTGGTTTCCGCTACCATGGGCCGGATCACCGGCACACCCAGCACATCAGCCTGAAAAGACATCAGCGTATCATTATGGACCATGCCCCCATCTACCTTAAGAGCCTTCAATGGCACACCGGAATCCGCATTCATGGCATCTAAGATTTCTCGAGTCTGGAAGGCTGTCGCCTCCAGCACTGCCCTAGCTATGTGGCCCCGATTGACATAGCGGGTCAAACCAGCGATGACACCCCTGGCATCTGAACGCCAATAGGGCGCAAAGAGGCCTGAAAAAGCAGGAACAAAATAGACCCCGCCATTATCTTCTACAGTATTGGCCAGGTTTTCAATCTCTGGAGCAGAGTCGATCATTTTTAAATTGTCCCGCAACCACTGCACCAGGGCTCCGGTGATGGCGATCGAACCTTCCAGTGCGTAAACCGGCTTCTCTTCACCGAACTGGTAGCACAAGGTCGTCAACAGCCCCTGCTGGGACTGGACGATTTCCTCGCCAGTGTTGAGGATCATAAAACAACCCGTACCGTAGGTATTCTTGGCCTCGCCGGGTTCAAAGCAAGTTTGTCCAACCGTAGCTGCTTGTTGATCCCCCAAATCGCCTGCCACCCGGATCGACCCTGCGAAGGGACCATCCGGCAAGGTGTGGCCGTAGACTTCCGAAGATGAACAGATCTCAGGCAGCATTTCCAGGGGAACTCCCATCAAATCACAGATCTCTGGATCCCAGCTGAGGGTTTCCAGGTCCATCAACATGGTCCGGCTGGCATTGGTGACATCGGTGACATGTTTGCCGCCTTTGATACCTCCTGTCAGGTTCCAGATGATCCAGGTATCCATGTTGCCAAAGAGGGCTTTTCCTTCAAGAGCAGCTTCCCGGACGCCAGGCACGTTCTCCAGGATCCAGGTGACCTTCGGACCAGAAAAATAGGTTGCCAGCGGGAGCCCCACTTTGGACCGGAAGCGATCCATCCCGCCTTCTTCTGCCAGTTTATTGATGATCTGGTCCGTGCGGGTATCCTGCCAGACAATGGCGTTGCAATAGGGCTGCCCGGTGGTAGGATCCCAGACCAGGGTGGTCTCACGCTGGTTGGTGACACCAATGGCAGCGATATCCTCAGCTGATGCGCCGGCCTTACGGAGCGCTTCACGGATGATCAGATCGGTATTGCGCCAGATTTCCAAGGCATCATGTTCGACCCAGCCGGGCTGGGGATAGATCTGTTCGTGTTCCAACTGGTGGACACCTACCGGCTCGCCGCGGTGATTGAAGATCATGCAGCGCGTGCTGGTGGTCCCTTGATCGATGGCGGCTACATATTGAGTCATCGGTTCTCCTGTGGAAATTCTTATTCATTGATAAACACAAAATTTATTATAGAGCGTTCTGAACATTGTGTCTACAAACCTGCACACTTGTGCAATAAACAAGTTATAATTTGAACAGATCGCTGAAACGAATTTCTATTTCAAGATTTTTATATGAAAGATCCAGGAACCAACCAAGATAAAAGGATATCCGACGCAGTCAAAGCAGCCCGGATGTACTATTACCAGAACATGACCACCCAGGCTATAGCCAGGGAGTTCCAGGTTTCCAGGTCGACCATCTCGCGCCTGATAAGCTTCGCCAAAGACAATGGATTGGTCAATATTCACATCACAGATCCCACCGAAGAGCCCAACCAGCTGGCCTCGCTGATCAAAGAGCACTTTGAAATCAGCAATGTCCATGTGGTTCCGGTATCTGCCCTCTCAGGTGAAAGGGAATGGCTCCAGCGAGTAGCAAACTACGCCGCCAGCTACCTGAACACCCGGTTTGATTCCAATATGACCCTGGGGGTTGCCTGGGGTACCACACTGACCGCTATCTCCAACCATTTGCTGCGAAAAACCACCCATAACGCCCAGATCGTTCAACTCAATGGAGCTGGGAATACCCGCTCCACTGGGATCGAGTATGCCAGTCAGATTATCATGCATTTTGCAGAGAACTACCAGGCCCGGGCCCACCTTTTCCCAGTGCCAACATTCTTTGACTATCCAGAAACCAAACAAGCCTTATGGCGAGAGGGCAGCATCCGCCGTATCCTTGATCTGCAGTCCAAAGCGGATCTGCTTCTATACAGCATCGGCTCAGTGGATGCCGGAGTGCCCAGCCATGTCTACAGCGGTGGGTATCTGACCCAGGAAGACTCCCACGACCTAAAGCGCCAGCGGGTCGCTGGGGACATTGCCACAGTCTTTTTCCGGGAAGATGGCAGCTGGGATGACATTCCTATCAACCAGCGCTGCAGCGGACCGGACCTGGACCTTTTTCAACAAACCCATGGTGTCTGCGTAGTCTCCGGTTTGGCAAAGATCCGCGGTTTATATGGTGCTTTGCGCGGGAGAATGATGTCCGAGCTCATACTGGACGAACCCACAGCCAGGGCGTTTGTTGAGCACTATTTGCCCGGTTAAGTCAACCTCATCGAAAAATGTAACCTTCGAGATCTAATTCGATTCACTTGCCAAAATTGCCAGGTCAGGTATAAATGGAGGTATGCCCAGCCGCGCTCTTAAAGTACTTTCCGTAAGCGATCGGATCGATTCCAGTTTATTGGAGAAGGACACCTACGAGGAATTCAAAGATATCGACCTGATCCTGTCCTGCGGGGATCTACCTTACTACCATATCGAGAAGCTTTTTCAGCTTTATGAGGTCCCTGTCCTCTATGTGCGGGGCAACCATGATCCGCGTGTGGAGTACGGCAAATCCGGTCCGCTTTACGGACCGCGCGGAGGAATCGATCTTCACAACCGGGTGGTCGTGTTGAACGATTTGATCTTCGCTGGTTTCGAAGGATCCCTACCTTATAAAGAAGGACCCTTCTTGCACAGCCAGAGCGAAATGTGGCGCAACGTTCTCAGTATCGTGCCCAGATTAATTTGGAACAGATTGCGGTACGGACGGTTTCTCGACGTGGTACTGACCCATACTCCTCCCAGAGGGATCCATGACCAGGAAACCAATGTTCATGGAGGATATCATGCTTTCCGCTGGCTGATCGAAAACTTCAAACCGGCCTATTTTTTCCATGGACATATCCATGTCTATACCGATGATGCAATAACAGAAACCGTGGTTGGAAAGACAAAGGTGATCAATACCTACGGCCATCGTAAAGGGATTCTCCGCCCAGGTCAGCGCCATTACACTCAAAAGGAAAAACCCTATATCCCCTCACTTGAAAACACTGCCGAGGATTTCCGGGACGCCCGACGGCGTGGTGCTTTGGAGGGCATCTGGAGCTCTCTGACTGGATCAGCAAAACATTTGATCCAGTTCCAGCAAATAGAAGAACAGCTCAATTATGAACAGGCCGTGAAATTGGGATTGATGGATATTCCCCTGGATGCCATCGTGGGCAGCGTCAGCCGGCCCAATGATTTCACCCGCAAATTCTTTCCCCGGGAAGCAGTTGACCCGGGCCGATGGCTGCGTGTAAAAAGAGTCATGGATCAGGCTATCCGGCCCATCGAGGTCTACCAGATCGATCAGGCCTACTTTGTGCTGGACGGCAACCACCGGGTTTCGGTCGCTCGACAGCGGGGCATGACCCATATCCCCGCCTATGTGACAAAGATCGAAAGCTCTGTCCCCCTCACTCCACAGGATGATGTTGAAGATCTGATCATCAAGAATCAGCAGGTCCGATTTCGCAAAGATACAGGATTAGAAGAATCTCGACCCGATCTGGAATTCGCCACCACTTTTCCCGGGGGCTATCAACAGCTCAGGGAGCAGATCAGCTCCCACCAGCAAAGTCCAAAACTGCAGCGGCGATCCACGCCCAGCTTCCAGCAGGCCGCAGAGAACTGGGTGGAGGAAGTATATTT
>Ga0180435_10003599_pt1 | contig 15444 bp, 35 predicted proteins | sample SS_ome_3_FD_132467 | JGI IMG/M metagenome (GOLD analysis project Ga0180435, IMG submission 132467) | Hypersaline lake sediment archaeal communities from the Salton Sea, California, USA - SS_3_S_1 metaG | ecosystem: Environmental > Aquatic > Non-marine Saline and Alkaline > Hypersaline >... | reverse complement strand
TAGGTGAATTATGAAAAAATCAAAAAAGAAAAAAGTCGAAGTCGAGATGCACCAACACCGAGATCAATTTGGCATAAAATTTGGGTCTTCTCATCCCATCAATGCAAAACATAAGAATAAAAAGACCCAGAAGTTTCATGATATGACAGTCAATAAAAAATAGTTTTAGAACAATAAAATAATACGCGGGTGTAGCTCAATTGGTAGAGCGCCTGCTTGCCAAGCAGGAGGTAGTGGGATCGTAACCCACCATCCGCTCCAAAAAAACAATGAAAGGAAGTGGTTGAAGTTTGAAAGATTATAGAAAGATTGCTGAAGAAAAAATAGGAAGAAAACTTGAGAAAGGAGAAATTGTACATCATCTTGATGGGGATTCATGTAATAATGATCCAGATAATTTATTTGTTTGTAAAGATCAATCTGAACATCAACTACTTCATAATCAAATAAAAATAAATTGGCATTCTCATTTACAAGGACTAGTAAATGAAGTGATGGGTGAGGAAATTTATAAAGCAAGTCAACAATTTACTGATGCTTTGAAATATTTTTTCACTGAAAGACAAATACTTCTAATTTATCGTAAAGCATTATATACAAGCAAATGTTTTAGTAAAACAGAAGGTGAATATTACTCAAGAGTAATAAAGAAAAAATTAAAAGCGATACAACGAATGAATAGATTTCAAAAAATACTGGAAATTATGTTAGACTAGCGAACCAAATATTATCGCTAAGAGGACAGATAAATGACAGGTCAAGAATTAGCATCAAAGTCTCAAGAAAATGAAATTGAACGAGCAAAATGGAAAGGTAGAAGAAAAATGGGTTGGGCATCATTGATATCAATGATCGCAATGACGTTTATGCTTGTTTTAGGACCTTTTGATGTTGCAAGAATTGAAGCATTAGCAGATCCGCTTATGTGGTTTTATTTAGCAATGACTTCTGTTATTGGCGCATATATGGGCGTAACTACATGGGCAAGTATTAAAAGTAAATAATAGCTATGTGGAACTCTAGCTGATGGGGTCATAGCGCTCGGTTGAAGCCCGAGAGAATCCCGTTCAACTCGGGAGGGTTCCACCAATTTTTGAGCTTTTAAGCTGAATCCCTATATGGTCAAGCTTCATTAGCAATAGTCCAGTGGATACCAAAGCCAGAAATGGTGACGTAACCAATCGTCTTAAATGAGTGCTAGCTACTCAGTGAGCAAACCTGGCAAATGGGTGGAATGCCCATTACTTTAGGGGTGACCCCACAAAACTACATATTGTTGCGAGAATATGTAGTACTGTGGCCGGAGGCATAATGGTACGCCGCCAGGTTGTGGCCCTGGTGTAAAGGGGTTCGATTCCCCTCGGTCACCCCAGTAACATATTGAATTTATTAGGAAAAATTATGTTTAAATGCGAATGTGGTAGAAAATTTACAACTTTAAGAGGAGTTTTGATGGCAATTTACGAATATAAATGTACCAAATGTGAGCATGAATTTATCGAAGAGCAAAATATTATAGACACTGTTGATGTAGTCAAGTGTCCAAAGTGTGAAAATAAAGCGAAGAAACAAATATCTCTTTCTAGTTTCAAGTTGAATGGTGGTTATGCATCAATTAATGGTTACTCAAAAGGGAATGTAACTCGCTAATAAAAAGGAGAAGTAATTATGTTGTTTTTACTTTGGTTAGCATTATCTTATGTAGGAGCAGGGGTGTTGTTTGAATATACAGTTGCACAGGTCAGAAAAGATCCATTTGATTTTGAATGGACAGAAATTCTAAAATGGCCAGCTAATTTATTTCAACTTGCTCAAGCTAATAAACCGACCCCATAAACTGAATGCCCCCGTAGCTCAGTGGAAATAGAGCTCCTGGCTACGAACTAGGATGTCGCAGGTTCGAATCCTGCCGGGGGTGCCATTTAGGTTTAAGGAGGATTTATGGCAGAAGAAAGTCAGCAAAACACTGAAGAAAAGGAAAAGGATTCTAATAGTTTAAAAGATTTGTTAGAATCAAATTATCCTCTTCTTCAAAAATATAGAGAAACATGTCCTGGAACATTTAAACATTCACAAGCACTAATGGGGATGGTTGAAGGTATAGCAATTTCTCTTGAACTTGACGTTCCATTTATGAAAGTTGCTGCAATGTATCACGATATTGGTAAAATATTTAATCCAAAATATTTTACTGAAAATCAATTACAGGACGAAAATCCTCATTTAAAACTGGATCCTGTAATAAGTTATCAGATTATTAGTAGACATGTTTCTGATACAGCTTTAATATTAATGAGTGACTATAATTTTCCAAGAGATCTTATTAAAGTTGCTTGTCAGCATCATGGACAATCTGTAATGAAATATTTCTTTGAAAAATCAGGAAGTGATGTTGAAGATCATTTCAGATACAAGGGTCAGAAACCAACATGTGTTGAATCTGCTATACTTATGATTTGTGATAGAATAGAAGCAAGATCAAAATCTGATATACAAGCTGGGGATTTCGATCCATCGTTTGTTATTGAGGATACAATTAACACTCTTTTAGAAGATGGTCAATTGGATGATGTTTATATGCGGTTAGGTGATCTCCAAATGATTAAAGATGCTCTTGCTAAGGAATTAGAAGGAACATTTCAAAAGCGTGTTGATTACAAGAAAGCCAAAGAGGAAGGAGAAGCAAACAATGAATAAATTCTTTAATGGCAGTGCGGGAGGTATTATCATGACGAAATAACCCAAAGGAGGTGATTTTGTCATGAGCAATCCTACCCGCAAAAAAGGTAAAAAAGGCGACAAAAAATTTGGTCGCAATGCTAAAAAACCCTCTCACCAACGCTACAACATTGAAAGACGTTGGGAGAAAAACAAAGCTCGTAAAGCTGCTAAAATCAAAAAAATGTTAGAGAAAAAAGCAGCCCGCAAAGCAGCTAAAAAAGGTTAACGATTCGTGCCGGAGACAACCGAAATCCTGGGGTACTCCTTTGAATGGATAAAGTGCTACCAGAAAGGGGACTCCGGCACATACTTTTCTCTAAGACCTCGTGGCCAAGTCTGGACTAAGGCGACTGACTGCAACTCAGCGATCGAAGGTTCAAATCCTTCCGAGGTCTCCATTCAAAAGGTTGTTAATATGAAAAAAGATGGTGGAAAAATATCACATTGGCAAATACATAATCTTGAACTTAATGAAAATCAAATGAAAATCTTTAAACAACATTTTCCAGATGTGTGTACAGACCCAAACCTTATGATAGTTACAGGAACGGTCGTTGATGATCCAACGGGAAGGTGGCAACCTGGTCATCATTTTAGATCATCATATGTTGTGAAAATTGATCGGGAGAATAATATCGTCGAAACACAAAATACGCTATATCATTTTGATCCAGAAACGGAAGGTCAGGATGGAATGCCTGATCTGGGTAATAGGGTATTAGAGATTTTCTATTAAAAAGGGTGCGTCACTCAGTCAGGTCGAGAGTACCAGACTTTTAATCTGGAGAAGCTAAGCTTCCGCGTAGGTTCAAATCCTACCGCACCCACCATTGACAACCTTTTATCCTGAATTATTTTTGTATATGCAAGAATCATACAAAAATAAAAAGGAGGAATAAAAAATGAACTATATGACTGCAAAATTTTCAGATCCATTTAAATCCCTTGAAAAAATATTTGATAATCATCTTTCGTCAGCATTTCGCAACGATGTTTTGACACCTGATATTGAAATCAAAGAAAATGATGATAATTTAATAGTTAGAGCAGAATTACCAGGATTGACAAAAGAGGATATTTCTATTGAATTAAAAGATTCTGTTTTGACATTATCAGGCGAGAAAAAAATTGAACAAACTAAGGAAGGTGAAAAATTCCATAGAACTGAAATTGCATATGGAAGTTTTTGTAGATCATTTCATGTACCATTAAATGTTGATATGGATAATATATCTGCAAAATTTAAAGATGGGATTTTAAATATTGAAATACCAAAATCTGAAGAAGCTAAACCGAAAGTAATCGAAGTAGATTAATGACTAAGGCGCCAGGGAATTAATCCCTGGTGCCTTTCCTTTATCTAAAATTTTTTCTTGATACTGTTGCAAGTCCAATAAAACCAACTCCCAAAAGCAACATTACTGTTGATTCAGGCATCTCTTTAATATTATTTTGTTTATTTTCATAAACAGCTTGTCCGTTCACACCAATATATAATAAAACTAAAACTATAAATGTTGCAAGTGCTATTCTTGGTTTCATAATCATTTCTCCTTTATGATTATGATATGCAAGAACCATGCAAATTTTCAATAATTTTTTTATTTAATTATTACAATAACTTATAAGTGAAAAAATTTAACATAAGATAAAAATATGTAATCTTTTACATAAATAAAAAATGTGTAAATTGTTACATATCTTTGGTTCCATCATCCCACTCACACATCTCTTTTATATCTTCTAATTCTCCACCACGTCTTATATATTCTTTTCCACCATCAACAAAAATTGAACCACAAGAGCATCGTTTAAAATCATGTCTATGTATTGATTCAATTATATCTCCACACTTAACACATTGTGCTGCATTTTTAATTAACTTTCTATCCATTGTTTTTTTATCCTTTCTTACATTGAGATTTATAAATCTATCTCGACAATCAGGACATCTTGATAAAAGATCTTGGAGGGATGATTTACGATCAACTTCCCAATATTGTTTATCTTCAGGTAAATCTAAAACACAAGCACAGTCTTCTTCACATATATCACTTTCATGATTATAACCACGATTAATCATTTCGATTTTTAAATCTTCATGTCTTTGAAATAATGATCTTGGTTCAAATAAATTGTTTTGGAAAAACCCATCCATTTTTTTATTCTTTTTCAATGAACCAAGAAACATATGCATTTCAACATGTTCGCCACATAAATGTTTCTGACATAAAATTTTCGGATCACATAACCACATTCGCATTTATTCACCTCTTATTCATCATATTTCTCTCTCTTTGCAAATCCCTCCATTATCATCACTTCCCTGAATAAACGCCCGTCAGGGAGGATTATGGACGCACCATAGCGACCATATATACCAATTGCTTTTGATGTATAGAATGTTAATTCAAATCCTTCTAACAATTCTATTGCTCTTGCTTTAGCAGCTTCACCATGCTCTTTTTCTGCTTGGCTTTTAGGACGCCATGATTCAGGAGCATCAAAATTATCAATTCTTAATCTTTGTTTTACAAATGTATTAAATCCAAGATCAAGATAAGCATCAACTGTATCTCCATCAACAACTCTGATTACTCTACCCCTAAATTTATAAAAAGGGTCCATTATATATTGTGTTCTTTCATTTTCTTTTACCATCTCTTTTGCGCCTTCCTTTTCTTTATTTCACTAGACATTTGAGTCCTTAGAGCTGTAATACAAGCATGTTTTATACGTCCAGTTCTGAATCCTGTTCCTGTTAGATAATTCATTACAACTTTAATTTTATCATTACTTGTTGAAGATACGCTTCCCAAATATTTTCTTAATTGAGCACAACACCACGTTGGTTTTTCTTTCCATTTACCAAGCAAACTTTTTCTTACAGCTTGCCATTGTGGTGATCTAACTAATTTATTTCTTGGATTTTCATCACTCATGAAATTTCTCCTGTAATATGTTTTTTACAACCACATAACTCCACACGACGAAACCATCCACGTGCATATTTTTCTTGTATCGGAGATTTAGTCATATAATCCAAATAATGTTGACCTTGATGGACGTTCATAATTCTTAATAAAATCAGTTCATCTCCATCGTCAATAACAATTTTCAACGCAGCTAATGTCTTTTTACCAACATCTCCATCGTCAACAAGTTCATCAAATAATTTTCCATTTCTATTTAAATAATTAAGAGATCTTTGCAAAAATTTAGCTGCTCGTCCTATTCCCATATTGACACCTGTATCAAACATTTCTTCTGCAACAGCTTGTGGGAATTCATCAAGACGATTGACATCCCAATATTTATCTTTATAAAAATCTTCTACAGCTTCTTTTAGTTCATTATCATAATATAAACAATCTGGAAAATCAGCTCGTCCTTTTTCTTCATCAATCATTGACCACCCATACCAACTTGGATTATAAACTCTTGAGACACCCATATATGTTTCTCCGCCAGCATCGTCGGAATCATTAACATAACCACCCTCATGACCCATTGTTTTATCATAAGCTTCTTTAAAACTAGCCATTATTTTATCTCCTTTTACCTTTTCCATATTGTATTAAACATTTGCTTTGTTTTCCAATGTTATGAAACTTTGGATCATCATCCCATATAATATCCTTAGGAGGAACGTCTCTTGTATAAACAAAACCTCCAAATTCAATTTTTAAATATCTTACATCTAATTTTGCTAATAAATATTTAATACCATATTTGTCAAATACTGAACCAAATCCAGCCTGTTTACCTGTAAACACATTTCCAAAAAATAATCTTGGTTTAATTCCGAGTAATACATCACCTTCGTCTTTAGTTCTTTTTTTAAAGTGTTTCAACGATAATCCATTCTTTTTTATTGATTTTACATATTCGGGTCTGGTTCCATGATATAAATAAATATATTTATCTTTCGCCAATATTTTTTTACACTCACCAACTGGACCAATCATTATACCTATATCAGCAAGAAAATTTAAAAATTTATCTTTAAAATCTTCTGACAAATAATCTAAATAATTTTCTAATAAATCTGACATAACATTTTCCTCATTAATTATTATTATAAAATTTTATTTTAAACATCCAATTTTCAGGAAGTTCATCTGTAAATAATGGTTCTGAGACGGCACTATGAGCGTAAAAAAATCTATTTTGAGCTGGTCTCATATCGAACTTTTTATAAGCATATACAAGAACTATTCTGTAGTTATTTGTAAGATCTAATGAACTAAGATCCAACACTTTATATTCTATATATCCTGGAAGATTAGGATTAGGTCCTATTTTCTCAAAGTTTTTAATTTCAAGATAATTAAATTTACTATCACCAGTTCCTCCCGCCAACCAATCATCTTTAGCATGTATGCTTGCATCAAAGTGATAAACAACATCATCTTCAGGTACACTACAATATAACCAATCACCTGGATCAGCAATAGCAGATGAAGCAAACATCATTACAATTATTAATATATATAATAATGATTTCATTGTATTTCCTCCACCCTTGCTCTCAAATCATAATAAATATCCATAGCATCTTTTGTAGCTTTATCGACTCCATATTTATCTACATAATGTCCACCATCACGATGCATTACAGATAACAAATTAAATAGAGGATGTTTATATTTATGCTCTATTTTCTGTATAATATTAGTTGATGAATAACCTTCTACATAAGGAACCGTTTTAACTTCTCCACCTGTTTCAATTACATATTCAGCTCCAATAATTTCGTTTGGTTGCCAATCTCCACCCTTAACCAAAATATCAGGTGTAATCATTGTAATCAATCTCAATGGATCTGGTTCATCAAATGTAATAACAACATCAACAACTTCAAGATTTTGTAACATCATAAGTCTTTCTTCTTCTGGAATAATTGGTCTATTATTTCCTTTAATTCTTTTAATTGATTTATCAGAATTAAGACCCACCACAAGTCTATCACCCATTTCTCTTGCTGATCTTAATAAAGCAATATGACCAGCATGTAAAATATCAAAACAACCGTTTGTAAATACGACTATTTGTTCATCCATTTTTTCAAATATTCCTTATGTTCCATTTTGTAATACCTTCCAAATTTCGCAACTCTTGTTCTTGGTCTATACATATCAAGAAAATCAACAACATCAGCCCTAAATTCAGGTTTCTTAATTCCTGAAAGTGCTTTTATAAAAACTTCTGGATGTATAACAGCAGACCCCATACAAACATAATGAAAAGGTTCTTTGAATCTGTTTTTTAATGTTTGAAAATCAACATATGATCTTTCACCTAATTCTTGCCAATGTGTTTTATGGCCAAACATTTGCCAATAATCACAAGCAATTCCAGTAAACATGAGCACTTTAATATTTTTAGTTTGACAAAGATTTGTTATAGAACCTTCTGGCGAATGATCGCTTCTTATCCATACACGAACTAACCAACTACATTTTTCATTTACAGAAAAATCCTCTAATAAATCATCAATTGGATGGGAATGTGATTCTAATGTTTCAGTAGCTAATTGAAAATCATGAAATATTGAACCTCCATTATGGATCAACATTTCAATTTTATTTTGTTTTATTACTTCAAATAATTCTTTCCTTGCGGTCTTGATAACATGACCGCCAATAGCTAAAATTCTCTTTTTATTTAAGTTGTTTGCCATAATTATTTCCAAAAAAAAGAAAATCACCAGGAGTCATAGCTTTATCATCAACATAAAAATCAGCTTCTGGTTTTTCAAGTAATTCATTATATTTAACACCCCAAAGTTTTAATTGTTTTTTTGTTATTTTTGAAAAATCATTACCGCTTCCTTGACCTCTTGCTGTAAATATTTTTATTATATGACCCTCGTCATATAATTTATTTATTTTTTTAATCATTTCTATTATTGGTTTTGCTTTATAATATTCATGATTTTGAGTTAGTGTACAAATGGTTCCATCTACATCAATACAATAAATCATTCGATCCATGTTTTTGTCTCCGGATCCCACTCACAGCGATATGAATCTGATTCCATGTGAGTCGTAGATGCCTCAATGAATTTACAACCATTTTTTACAGCACCTTTAAATCTATGTTTTATACCGGGTTCAAGTCGGATTGATTCATTTTTTTCCAGACGAATGGTTTTTCGTTTATTATCTTTAGTGTAATAATCAAGTATAAACACACCCTCAACTACAAAAAAGGTTTCATCTTTGATTTTATGATAATGATATCTTCCTTTTGAAGACCATTCGTTGTATCTTACAAAGATAAGTTTGCCACAATATTTTTCATTGTTGGCGAACCAATGCTCCCATCCCCATGTTTTTTCAACTTTTTCCATAACAACCAGCACCTTTTAAAAATGTAATTAAACCATGATACACTTCAATATCTTGAACTATCTTTTTTCCTTTGACAAATATATCACCATTGGTATCTACTCTTATAACTTCAAATGGCATTTCATTTAGAGTAATAGAAAATGTTATTTCATCTAATCCTTCACCTGTTTCAACTTCTTTTGTAATTTCAGTTTCCATTTTTTTCTCCTTATTTAATGCAATATTTAAAGTTTCACCTGCATTTGTTTTTAAGATCGGCATATCTACATCCTTCTGTTTTCATATGAATTTCTTTATGACATTCAACAATTAAATATGTGGCAATGTATTTATAATTGCAAATAGTTCTTGTTTACAAGATGCATGAACCATAAAATCTCCATACAAACTTGAAATAAAACATTTGTCAATATACCATAATACCGCAACTCCTTCTACACAACCTCGTTTTATTCCATCATAATGTTCTTTGATCTTATCGCTCATAAAACCACAATAATTTCTACCACCTTGAATTGATCCATCTACGAATCCTTGTTCTTTTGCCATATCATGAATTTCGTAAACTGTTTTATCAAGATCATTTAAATTTGCATCACATATCAAAGAAATAAATAATGGCCATCCTTCCATTTGATACTTTCTGCAGATCAAGGGACTCCAATTTTTATCTAACAATCTGGTCGTGGTTGAACTGTCATCTCTTGTCAACCCAGCATTCGCTTCTTCACTCATATTCAATGCTCTCATATCTCTTTCTTCTGACATTCTCGCCATTTCTTCTTGTCTGGTCATTATTCCCCCTTTAACTTCTTAAATTCCTTTAATGCTTCTTTCGCTTCTTTTTCTTTTGCTCGTGGTAAATAGAATATTGTTTTTTCCCAGTTTGATGCATCCCACCAAGCATCTGGAAATTTCTCCATTAAAAATTGTTCTTCTTCATATGAATCAGCAATTATTTTAACAGATTTTTTAACTTTCATATATTAACCTCACATTTTAATTTTGTTCCGATTATTCATTTTTTAATCCATTATATTCTGAAAGTTTATCTTGAGAAGCTAACTCCTTCCACATATTAATACGTCTTTCTCTTTCATTATCATTCATTAAATCTAAATCATAAGGGTTTCTATCATCAATACCAATACCATTTCGTTCATATTCCATTAACGCAAAACAATTCCAGGCAGCATGTGCTAAATGATGAAGTCCACTCTCATTATCAAATCTTTCACCACGAAACCATTTCCATACATGACGAAGAATACATGCAAAAGTATCTTTTTTCCATTTTAAACCTTTTCGCCAGTTATCATCATCATATTTTTGTGCACCATATGTATAAACTCCAGCGAGTTGTTCAAGTGGCCAAGCAGCGATAAGATCATGACGCATCTTTCCAGCGCTAAATCTACCAGCAATCTCTTGTCCCATTTGTTTTTCTTCTTCTTCTTTTCTAACATATGGTTTTATTGATGATAAAACATCACTATCTTTCATTATTCAAAACCCTCCTAAGCTTCTTTCAATTTAAACCCCAAGACCTTTTCAATTTCTTTTTTGTCGATTGGCCAAGATTGTTCCCATAAATGATTTAATGATTGTAAATTGATAACATCCCCTTGTCTATCTATTTGATCACAAGAGCTACATATTGTATCAATAATACAATCCAAATCTACTTGTTCAGTATATTTATAATCACATGATTCTGCTACAAGTTCCAAAAAATGATTATGTGAAACACAACAACCATTTGATGAAATATACTCAAAAAGAGATTCAAAGGTATTATATATAATTCTTGGAATATCTTTTTCATTCATTTTTCTTTCCTCAATTAGATTCATACTTCGGTCCATCAATTGTATTTGCAATTTTAATGACCTTTCTTAAATCTTTTTTTATTTTAAAATCTTTTCTTTTATATGCAAAAGCTCTTGATTTATCAAGTTTTTGATATTTCTTATTTCTGTGATTTTTTAATTGTTTTCTAAAATCTATATCAGATTTTAATCCACAAAAATCAAATATTCTTGGTATTATATCATCTGGATTTAATAATAAATCTTCATATTTAAAAGTAAATGTATTTTTTATTTTATTAACAGCAGGGATAGTTTTTTCCATTTTTGCACAATAAAGATTTAAAGGATGAGATATATTTCTATTTTTGTTTTTATTTATAACTGAAAATGCTACATCAATAGGATGTCTGATGATATGTAATATTCTGCTTTCATTTTCAAAATATTCATTCCACGTATTACAATATCTTACAACAGGAATTTTTCTTATATTTGGATAAAAAGGAGTTTTCTCTCCCCAGGTAGTATTTATAGGATCAACAACTGAACCTCTAACCGCTGCCATTAATGCTTCTTTTGTTTGATATTGTCTTAATAAAAATGCTTCATGATATAGTCTTTTTACTTGTGGATGAGATATCATAAGACGTCTCATTAATGTAGTACCACTTCTTTGAAAACCTATAATTAAAATTTTCATATATGCCTCTTATTCTGACAAAAAATATTTTTGTACCAAATAACATGCCTGATCCCAATCTTTCACCCATGTAGTTACTGCTTGTTGAACAAATGGATGTTGACATAAATAACTATTTAAATCATCTGCAAAACCAATAACAGTTTTTTCTGGCATTGTATAATACCATCCAAGTTCAAAGAATGAACCCAATAGAGGTTTATCTGGATCATATTGATTCATATTGACAATTGCCATAGATGAACGTTTTACATATGTATAATCTTTTGAAGGTAATACATCAATTCCAAAGCTTCTTTTTTCCGCTGTCACTGCATATTTTTTTCTCTGTAACACCTTCTTATTAAAGGGATTTGCACAAGGATTGATAAATTTAATTGATGGATAATTTTTAAATTCATCAATTATGTTTGTTCTCCATTGATATGTTTCTATAAATTTCGGTGAGATTTGTCCTACTAAATATATTAATTCCATTATTCACTCCTTTACATTCTTTTCGGTTCATCATAACATGCATCATAGCAATACTGTATAAATTGTTCCCATAATTCATCTGGTAATCTTCTAAGTTCATATGATTTATTCTTTTTAGAACAATCTTCAACTCCCAATTCCATTCCTTTTGTCATTCCAAGATCTTGATAAAAAACAGTTTTATCAGAAACATTGCGCCAAAAAAATCCTGCTTCAATTCCCAATTTTCTATCTTTAGGAACATCATCTCTCAACACAAATCTTCTTGTATATAAAAGATGTGATGCATAAGGTGATTCATTATGATTAACCAAACAATCATGCATAGCTAATTCTGCATATGCTTCATTCATATCAATTCCTTCTTCAGTTTTTGCTGCATATGGTGATTCGATTATAACTCTTTCCATGTTTCATACTCCTTTCATTAATCACTCATTGCTCTTTCATAATCTATCACTTCAAAATAATCATGAAGTCTCATTGCCTTAATTAACTTGAATGCTCCATCTTCATCGTCAAATGTATATATCAATGCAATATCTTCATGATCATCCTCTTCGCTTGAATAAAAACATATATATTGAGGATTAGGCGATCCCTCAAGTATTGTTTCTAAAAAATAAGGTCCATCAACATGATCTTTACAAGGGATAAATTTCTTTAATGATCTATCATAAGATGAAATTGGTCTTCTCTTATTGTAACGTTTAAATTCTTTTTTATCTTCTACGTCTGGTATGTCTCCATCTTCTTTCAAAAATCTGATTGCATGCTCTTTTTCTAACATCTCATGATATTCTGAAAGCATCATCACCCTAATTAATTCAAACATTTTATCATTTGGATTATAAACTTTTATTAAAGCAATCTCAGCATGTTCATCTCCATCAACAGAATGAAAACATACAAACTGTGGATGGTGTGCTCCTTTAAACAATGTTTCTAAAAAATATGGACCATCCTTATAATTATTACATGGCATTTTAGCTTTCAATCCCATATCTTTAGCTCTTAAAGGTTTTTCGGTAGCGAAAGCACCACCTACAAATAATAACATACATATTAATATAATTGATGTTAATTTCATATCGTTACCTCCACTACATCAATATATCTTTATTATCAAGCAATTCAACAAGAACATCTCCATGACATTCTGCTGGTTTACACCAACAACCAAGAACTTTTCCTTCTAATTCATAAAGATCATTCATAAGCTCTTTATTTTCTAAAATATATTTTCTATATTTTTCAACAACTTCCTTTCTAGTTCCATCTTTTCCAATCTCAAATGGATTTCCCCATTTTGATGGTCTTCCAATATAAACATCATATCTTTCTTTTTTACCATGAACCACTCTTGTCAACCCATGTGCCATTTTCAAATACCTCAATTTTTAAATTATTTTTATCCATCATTTCTTCAACTCTTTTTTCTAATGTTTTACCAGTTATTATTTCATGACATTTAACATTATTCCATACTACAAATTTTGGATGTTCAACAAGTCTTTTTAATGCTGCCTTTTTATTTTGAAATTGGCTTTTATGCTCACGACTCTCTCCAACTGCACCACTATCTTTATGTATGATTCTTACACCTGAATTTCGTTTGTTTTGATTTTGTCCACCAGGTCCACCAGAACGAAAAGTCTGCATTTTAAAATCTTTTTTAGTTAGTGAATATAGATGTTCTTTTTTCATTCTACTATAAATAATTCTCCAATCGGTTGTTTATTTAAAAACTTTTTAATTGTATCTTCTGTACCACCTTTTCTATCTTCAGCAACACAAGCAATCAATACATCTGAATTAATAGCGATATCAAGATTTCTAACAATACCAGCACCACGCCCATATTTTTTCCAATTTGGATAAAATATAATGATTGGGATTCCGTAATCTTTTGCTATCTTTTCAGCAAATCGATCACCGCCTTGTGGACATCCTCCTGAAACAATCCAATCACCATCTTGATAGATTTCAAAAAATTTTTCACGTGTTGCTTTTTGATCGATTCCCGAATTTCTTCGCCTAGTTCCGACTATTCCTATTTTTTTCATTCATCCTGACCTTCAAATAAATCAGTTACATCTACACTTTCATCTGGACCCTTTCCTACATTTACACAAAAAGAAGTCAATGCATATTCTGCTTGTTCTTCGCTAATTTCTGCATCTTCAGAAATTAATTTTATTAATTCTTTTGCATCCATTGTCCCCTCCCATTCACGAACCATTAATCATTTTATATTCTTTCCTTCAACATCACGATCAATTCTATCAGCAGTTCTATGATTCAACCAATGTAATGCTTCTTGAATCTTTGTTAATGCCAAAGCATTTTCTCTACAGGCAAAATCTCCACTTTGAAAACCTTCTAGTCTATCAACTACAATGTTTAGAAGGTCTTCCATAAAACATCCGTTTACATCATTTTCTTTTACTGGTCCTTTTTGAAATGTAATATTAGCAACACGTTCGCTAATCCCTTTCAAAATTACATATTCATGACATGCTCCGCCTGCTCCAGGTTCGTCAGTAGCATAAGATTTTGTAAATCTATGCATACCGCTTTTCAATTTTCTCATTTTATTTCTCCTTTAAATATTTAATCAATTACTATATATTAATAGAAGATTGGTAAACAGATAATTCACATTATATTTTATTTACAGTTTATTTCAAATGATCATACACTCTCCATTTCAAACCTGATTCTTTCAATAAATATTCAGCAGAATCATCATAAAAAGTTTGTTTAGCAATAACAATTTCTACAACACCAGCATTGATAATTTCAACCAGACAAGGTGTACAGGGTGTTCCACAATCCATATATAATATTGTGTCCATTGTTGAGATACCATTTCTTGCAGCATTGATTAAAGCATTTCTTTCAGCATGCCCTGCTACACACCATTCAAGACCCTCACCTGATTTAAATCCAAATTGTTTAACATATCTTGGACAGACTCCTTCTAATTCTTTATAGTATAAAGTATTAAGTTCGGTTAAATCCAATTTATTAAATCCAGCAGCTTCACGCATTTTTAAATCTGTCAACCATCTTTCATCACAAATTTTGACTCCTCTTGGAGGTCCATTATATCCAGTTGAAATAACAGTTTTGTCTTTAACTAAAACTGCTCCAATTTTTCTTGATAAACATTGTGCCTTTTTTCCTACTACTTGACACAATTCATAATACCATTCATCCCATTCCATACCTGTTCTCATATAAGCATCCTCTCTTTCTTTATAGTATACCGAATGTTATTTTTATATAAAAAATCTAATTTTCTCATTTTCTTACATTTAATAATAGTTGGAGTATGTAGTGCATTTTTTTCTTTATCATAAATGGTTGCAATATT
>Ga0180435_10003598_pt1 | contig 15447 bp, 12 predicted proteins | sample SS_ome_3_FD_132467 | JGI IMG/M metagenome (GOLD analysis project Ga0180435, IMG submission 132467) | Hypersaline lake sediment archaeal communities from the Salton Sea, California, USA - SS_3_S_1 metaG | ecosystem: Environmental > Aquatic > Non-marine Saline and Alkaline > Hypersaline >... | reverse complement strand
TTTTCTGATAATGACGATGTTGAGGTTGAGTTGAGGGTGGGCAGAGTAAATAATTTCAGTCAAGGAGAATTCTGGATTGATGATGCGTTTATTTTACCGGTTAACGATTTGCCGTCATTTCGACCAGCCGATAAGCTGTTTGTTTACCTCCATATGATAGGAGCTCATTCTCCCTATAAGCCGCCGCCATTATATTTGAATTATTTTATAAGTAATAATGAAGTGTTGCTGCAAGATAAGTACGATGGCGCCATTAGATGTTTCGACAATAAATTGGGGGTGTTATTTGAAGGCTTAAAGGCATCGGGGATTCTAGATGAAACATTGGTGATAATAACCGCAGACCACGGAGAGGGGTTCGGAGAACATGGGAAGTGGTGTCACCCGGCGGAGTGTTTTTATGATGAAACAGTTCGAGTGCCCCTGATATTCTATAATGAACGGTTATTTCCTTCCCCCAAGCGAGTGAAAAAAACTGTTCAGGCATCCGTCGACCTGCTCCCTTCCCTGGTCGATATTTTGAAACTCGAAGTTCCCCGGGGCGTCGAGTTCCAGGGTAATTCATACTTCAAGGAAGGGAGTTCTCAGTCGCCATATGCCTTTTTCTACGTGAAAGAAAATTTACAGATGATTACTGATGAAAGATGGAAATTTTTTAGTGGTGACGATAAAGAGGCCCCAGCTCTTTTTGATCTAAAAAGCGATCAGGGAGAAAAGAATAATGTGGTCGATGAACACCCCGAAAAGGTAAGAAAATATAGAAAGCTGATTGAGGAGCGTATAGAAGCTGATAGGAGTTTCAGTGCAAAATCCGGGGTCATCCCTGGCGGCAAGGTAAAAATTACCGATTCGATGAAGAAACAGTTACGGGCTCTTGGCTATATTAATTAAAACCAGAGCGCCCAGATTCCGCGGCGGAATATTATCGTTCATTAACTTAATCCTTTTTTCGTTATCGAGTATTACTCCTACCCGGCTGGAGATGATTATGGCTTTGACAACCGTGTCATCCGGACGGGATTCTGAGAAAACGAGAAGATCTGGGATAAGGACACTAATTTTACTGGACGTATCCTAACGAACGAAGCTGCTCAATCATTCCCCTGTCCTCCTCAAAGCTGGAACGATTGAACAACGGCTTGTACTGCTCCCGCCAAATCTGGAGTTTACTTGTTAAAATATCAATCTTATTACGTTCCTGCCGCAAGTCAGAGACCTCATCGGGGTCATCGATCAGATTATATAGTTCACTATCCCGGATAGTGGAAAAGATAAGATGTCGTTCCATTTCAATAATTGAGTAGTCCTTTCCCCGGAGGAAGGGTTTGGGTGCTGTTTCAAAAGACCGCCTCTCTGAGAAAACAGCATTATTAGCTTCTGTTTTTCCGCGAATTATCGGAATAAGAGAATGTCCCGCTATGGGTTCCGGAGGCTTAATTTCAAGCAGATCGAGGATGGTCGGCATGATGTCAATAATACTGACCGGATTAGTGTGAACCAATCCTTTCTCAGAGAAAGCCACACCGGGAAGGCAGATGATCATAGGGATGCGAAGCTGGTGGGCGTAAAGAAATTCTCCATGGTCAAAGGCATAGCCATAGCGTTTTAGGAGTTCACCAAGAGATTCTCCATGATCCGAAGTAACAACAACCATAGTATTATTTTTTAGGTCCAATTGCTCTAATTTGCGCAAGAGTTCTCCGACAGCCCAATCAGCATAGGCAATTTCCGCGTCATAGGCGCCAATAGTTTTGTTTATAAGATCAGTGGTAAGTTGACCGGGATTGGCGATAAACCCACAGACGGGTGGAGTCTTAATGGGAGGTGCATGAAACCTTTGGCGAAAAGCTTCAGGAGCAGCATAGGGGACGTGTGGATCAAATAAATGAACAAAAAGAAAAAACTGATCATTACAATGATCCTGTAACCACTCTGCCGCCCTGGTAATGGTAATTTCTGCTGGCCGTTGAGTGCCCTCGGCTATGTCATCGTAGATTTGAAACCCCTGCCCTAGACCATAACGCTCATTCAAAGCTATAGTGCTGATAAACGCCGCTGTGGCATAACCCTTAACCTGGAGGATTTCAGCTAAAGTGGCAGCTCCATCCGGAATTTTTTCACCATTGCGGGATACCGACAATTGCCTTGGGTATAATGAGGTAAACAACGAGGCATGGGCCGGCAGAGTGGTAGGTATGCTTGTGTAGGCATTATGGAATCGATGTCCCTGGAGCGCTAATCTGTCAAGGTTGGGAGTTGTCTTGTATTTATAGCCGTAGCATGAAACATGGTCAGCACGTAAAGTATCTATGGAGATGATGAGGATATTAGTCCTGTCCGTCTGGGTCGGGCTTCCTAATGTAGATTTCAGCCAAACCGATAATCCTATCAGCATCGGTAAGCCCACCCAAAATCCGATTTTCTTGAGATGGTAGCGGGATCTTTTCATAATTTACAATTGTTAAACATATTTTAATCGTTCACCACAATCGCCTTTATAGACGTTTATTTCCGGCCGGATAGATTTGATAGATCTTGAAGCGATCATGGGAAGTAGAAAAGATCGGGGACATAGTCTTGTCCGTGAATTTTGTCTCTGTCTTTTCTGACCCGGCAATGAGGAAGAGAGGTTTATTTATAGAGGAGAGATAGTCCCAGTCCTCTTCAGATAATAGCTGGTCGGATCGGAAGATCTTTTCGACTATGGAACTTCGTCTCCGAATCAGGTCCGGGTTGTGGCCGGTGTTCAACAGGATATCCGCCACTGCGAATCCCGGTCCGAGTGATTTTAGAGGCTTCCCGCTTCTTCCCAGTCGAACAGGATAGAAAAGACTGCGGCCGGTAAGAATCGGTATACCGGGATCGGAGTCGATTATAATCGCGTCTGCCGGAAGATACTCTCGAATCCACCGGCAGAGTTCATCTTTCTCCCGGTCGTTTGAATGTAGGTATCCCCCTCGCTCTGTGTAGCGTAATGATCTATTCCGATAGCGGCTGGCTTTTAGCTGGATCCCTAAATAAAATGGAGCAAGAAAAACCAGGAGCAGGATAAATGTCGCCCACCGTCCGAACTTCTCCTGGAAAGCGTACCATGCAGCCCCTCCGATAATACCCAGGGTTACGGTTGCCAGGATTAAGAATATATATTCATTATTTCTGGGAGAATGGACCAATAGATAAAATCCCAGTGTCGCTCCCGCGACAGCGATGATGGTAATCAATGGTCCGCGCGCCAGCCGATTTTTTATAAAGTCTGGGTTAATTCCGAGCAATATCAGAACGGGAGCGGAGACAAGTATAAAAGCGGTCGCGTTGTTTAATAGAGCGGACCAGCTGAGAACTTGTACAATTCCGGATAATCCGGAATGGATAGGAACAAGAAAGGGGGAAAGCAGAGCCAGACTACCCAGAAGAATAACCAGGGCAAGAATACTTCTTTTAATGAAGTCAGGCCGATCAGGTTTCCGGGATAAATAGATCCTGGCCAGACAGATACAGGCCATACTCGCCAGTAGACCCGGCAGGAAGGGAGAGTAGAAAAACCCGCATCCCAGAATGGACAGAGCCAGATAGATGGGTATTCCCTTAATGGTCCGATCTTGATAGATCCGGATCATCGCCCAGAGAAAGAGGAGAAAAAATACCAGGCCGGGAGGGAGGCAATTTGTGTTACAGAATCTTACTACGGCCGGGATGCCCCTGAATTCCAGTCGGATCGGGCCGAAGACCGATTGGCTTGGATTATTCCACCGAAGAATGATGGGATGGATGAAGGAGAAGCCGAAGAGAGAGCAGATAACCGAATAGATACTTACTTTTGGGTTGTTTATCAGCATACGGGAAATTTTTCCTACCAGGACCATGGAAAGAGCGAGCGAAATAATATTGATCAGGGCGAATGCGTATGACGGTGCTACCCTAACTGTTTTCAGCAGGAACGATGCGAGGAGGTGATTTCCCCAGCAGTATCGGATCGATTCTCCTCCCAGAAAGGGCTGAAGAGGCGGGATCTCCCCACCGGCGATCCGGTAGACGATCGCGGTGTGCCAGAGGCCGTGGTAGGAATAAACTCTCCATTTTGGATTAATGCTATAGAGGATAATGAGGGGATAGAGCCCGATGATCAGCAGGATAATTCCATGGGCATGCTTATAGAAGAAAATGAGGTAAATCAGGAATAGCAGAACGGGTAAAAACAGGACAAGGATAGTAAGATTCATGGACATTTAATTTAGCTATAGGTAAAGCTTACTTAAAAATTTCCTAAGACTTCCGCGGAACTGGTTAACCAATCAACAATTATTTACTGTAGAAGAATCTTATGAGATTGCCTCATCACCCGATATTTATCGGGTACTTCACAATAACTCTGTAAGTTCTAGTTGGCAGAACTCGTGAAGCCCATAGTCTCAGAGGTACCCCAACGATTCCAAGGCTTCTCTCTCTATTTTATTTAATTTTTGATAGTGTTCTTTCCCGATCGGAATATAGTCGTTAGAATTCATCCACTCGCGGAGCTTAGTCTTGAATCTGTCCACTTCCAATTGGTTCTGTGAAGCCACATTAACAGTCTCTAGCGGATCATATCTGAGATGATATAGTTCATCTGTGTCCTGCTCAAGATTGTTGATGTATTTCCAGTCGTTGGTTCGTACCGCTTTGATCTTATTGGTTTTTTCCAAAAATATGAACTCATCGCAGGTGAATGTCTCACCTTTTATCAGCGGGATCAGGCTCATCCCTTCCATCTCGTCAGGGATCGGTATTCCGGCTAGGTCGAGGATGGTGGGAGCGATATTCATTAGATTGACCTGCTCTTCAATTCGCACGGCTTTTTTTGTGGCGGAGGGGGTATAAATGATAAGCGGGACACGGGAACAGGCTTCGTAGACAAACTTGCCATGCCCGAAGTAGTAGTCATGTTCTCCCAGGCTCTCTCCGTGATCCGCGGCAAGGATAATCACTGTGTCTTCGAGTACTAGTTCTCTAAGTTTAGCTATCAGTTTCCCCACGGAATCATCGCAGTAAAGTATTTCGGCATCGTAAGCGTCCCTGTAGGAAGCCGCATCCACTTTTCCGTCATCTTCTTGGATATGGGGTAGTCGTTGATAACTCTGGACTTTTCCGATAGGGATATATTGATTCTTATGGTGGCTGAAGGTATCTTGATATTCCCGGGGCGCGGTATAAGGTCCATGAGGGTCCTGGTAGTGTATCCAGAGAAAGAATCTCTTCTTATGATTTTCTTCCAGCCAGTTAAAGGCGGACCGGTTAATCTGCTCAGCAGTATTTTCATATAAATTCCGGTTCAATTCCCTGTTAGGCATCCGGTCGTCATAAAGAACAAAACCCGGGCTTAAACCAGAAAGCTCCCGCTTCAGCATATAATTCCCCAGCACCGCGGCGGTGAGATAGTTATTGTCCCTCAATATCTCCTGGAGTGTCATCGCTTTCTTGGGTAGCGGCACCCGGTTATTCCGGACTTCGTGAGTGTGAGGATATTGCCCGGTCAGGATTGACGCTACCGCGGGAGCTGTTTTGGTTCGGGGAGTAATCGCGGTCCGAAAGAGAACCGATCTTCGCGCCAGTGCGTCGATGTTGGGAGAAGTGTTTCTCTCGTAACCGTAACAGCCCAGATGGTCCGCCCGGAGTGTGTCGATAGTAATGAGCACGATATTAGGACCGGGAGGAGAAGTAGTTTTTTTATCCAGGACAATAATCGCATTAACTCCAATGAGGAGCGCGAGAAAGAGAAGAGCAGTGCTGTTTACAAATTTCCGTAAGGCCAGGCGTCCGGAGACAGTTCGTACCATCCTGTTCAGCCATCGAGGGGGAGGGATTATCGACAGAAGCAGGCCGGCCAGGGTGAAGATGATGGTCGCCACAAGCCATCTCTGCAGAGCGTCCTGGAGAATAAACCCGGTCAATCGGAACAGCTTCTGCTCGAAATACCGATTCTCCGCGATCTGTCGGAATGCAACGATGAGCCGGGGAGAGATTAGGATCACTCCGATTAAAAAACCAAAAATAGTTCCTCCCGATGCCAGGTGGATACTTCTCTGAAAACGCCCAGGGACCGGACCTGATTTATTTATGGCTCTTGGGGACATAGTTGAGATATATTGTACTATTAACAGCTGTGCATTACTCTATAAAAAATGACTCTAAATGCAATGGTCTTCTTCCATGGGTCCGCAACCAATCTCAGATGGAAACAGCTCACTCTCCACTCCCCAATAATTGGGGATTCAGAATAATCAATACTCCAAACCGTTAACATTTCAGGAAGCCTTAATTCCAATAAAAGCGATAGATCTTCCCCCTCAATTAGACGATAATTCAATCACCTTAGTTAATCATTTATTCGTGGCCGAGTGAGGTGACTGAATGAAATCATAGCCCGATAAAATAGACCATGACCGCTACCAGTAAGAGTATAACCCGGTTTTTGATGATAATTATACTCATCGGTTTTTTTCTGAGAATATATCATCTATCTTTCGAGAGTCTCTGGCTTGATGAAGGCGGTTCTATCCGGGTGGCGGGGCATTCCCCTGCTGAAATAATCAGGGCGACTGCGGTTAATTTCCATCCTCCCTGCTATTATCTTTTCCTGCATGGCTGGATTCAACTCTGGGGGGAGTCGGAATACTCCATCCGACTTCTATCGGTGCTTGCAGGTGTAATCTCGATAATTATAATATACCGAATCGGCGTTCTTCTCTTTGATAAAAACTCCGGGGTGCTCGCGGCATATATCCTGGCACTGGCGCAATTCCAGATCTATTACGACCGGGAAGCCCGGATGTACAGCCTTCTGGGTCTCCTGGCACTCCTCTCCATGTATTATTTTATCAGACTCTTCCGGGAGAGAAGATTCTCGGTCGCGGTTGGATATCTTCTCTCCTCACTTCTGCTGGTCTATACCCAGAATATGGGCTGGCTGATAATAATCACCCAGAATCTATTCTTCCCGATCACCTTATTTTCAAACCGGCGTCCGCACGTGTTCACTTTAAAGAAATGGCTGAAACTGGAAGTAATTCTCCTCATCTGCTATCTTCCCTGGATCAGGACTTTCATCGGTCAGCTCCGGGTGATGGACGGTTCGACCTGGTTTGTAGCCAGACCGACCGCAACCGCGCTGGGAGATACATTTCTTCAGTTCTCCGGCTCCATTCCGCTGATGGTCATTTTCATCGCCCTTCTGATGCCGGCGATCCTGGTATTGAGGAAACTGAAAGGGGAGATGAATTGGAAGAATCCCTCTCAATCCATAGACGAATTTTGCTGGAGCTTTTCTTTTCGCGATATTGAAACTATTTCTTTTTTAGCGGCGTGGCTGATTATTCCGGTTATCCTGACCTATTTTTATTCCCGATATTTTAATTCAGTCTATCTGAACAAGGCTCTGATTTCCGCCGCTTTCCCGCTCTATCTCCTGGTGGGGAGAGGAATAAGCTCCCTGAGCCGCGGATATCTGAAAATCGGGCTTATTGTTTTGATCGGTATTTTTTCTCTTGCCGGCATCTCCAATCTATACACGCATACATACAAAGACCAGTGGCGTTCGGCCGTGAATTATATTTCCAACCGAGCAGAACCGGGAGATCTGATTGTTGTTGATCCATTCTCATGTTTGGTGAATGTCTTCAATTACTATTCTGAAAGGAGTTGTCTTCCTGGAAAGCGAATCGAAGAGATCGGAGTGGATAACCTGGCTGAATTTGAGGCAGTGAAAAGAGAATCCTTTCGACGGATCTGGGTTGTTCTTGCTCATGAGGGGATCTGGCATAAGGATATCGATTGGATCAGGGGAGCTCTGGGAGATGATTATTATCTCTCCCGCCACCGGAAGTATGAGAACTATCGGAACGCTCCTTTTACCGAACATCGGGTTGGGCTTGAAGTTTATCTCTTCAATAAAATATTAAGCTGGACCGGGAAAGATCGCGGAGAGAGAGAGAAGTTTGCCGCTTTTCTTCGAAAGACGCAACATCTCAATCAGGCGAAAGATTACGGTTTCGAGGAGAAGGGGAATCAATGGGATCTTAATAACGCATGGCTGAACGAGGATGTTATCCATACGGGCCGATACTCGCTGCATCTCCAAAGCAGCAAAGTGCCGCAGCAAAATTTTTTCATCTTGAGGCAGCGAATTTCCTTAAATTCAGATAGTGATTATATTTTTGGAGCTTTTATAAAAACCAGGAATTTAAAAGGCGGAGTGGGAGTGGAAATCAAAGAAATAACAGAGGAGGTTTCTCATCCATACCAATTAACGGCTGTGATCAGCGGAGATAACGACTGGACTCCCGTTATCGGGATATATCGGCCGTGGTCGGATTCCGGCAAAGGGAATATCGAGATTGAGTTTCGTCCGGGACGGATAAGCGATTTTCGGGAAGGCGAATTCTGGATTGATGACGTATTTATTATTCCCTACAGCAGTTTCCCCGTATTTCAACCCACGGTAGCTCCACCGGTCAGGACAGAGTAAATATAATATTGATATTAATGTCATTATTGCTGGCTGGGAGTGATTGCCGATGATTCCCGATTGATTCCATCAAGAAGCCCCGAGAAATCTCGATATATGAAGATATTACTGCTCAAACCGATCAATAATACGTATTTTGTGGTGCAGCCCCCGCTGGGTTTGGGGTATCTCGCCGACGTAATCCTGCGGGAAGGTCATGAGGTCGATATTATAGATGCCGGACGGGAAGGTCTGTCCTGGGACGGTTTTGTTTCCATGGTGGGGCGGGAGAAATATGACCTAATCGGGATTCAAATGTTCAGCTATGAAATCCCGTATGTAAAGAGACATATTGATATTATTAAAAGATACGCTCCCGGCAGTGTGGTGATTATCGGCGGACCCCATATAAGCGGAGATCCGGAAGGAACAGCTGCCTACCTGGACAAGATGGACTTCGGGTTCGTGGGGGAGGCGGAGATCGGTCTGGAGCATTTTCTCCGGCTGAGGAGGCAAAATTATTCCGATCCCGCCCGCCTCGGTGAGATTCCCAATCTAGTCTGGAGGAGAGATGGACAGACAGTGGTTAACCCCCGGGCCCCGGTTCAGAATCCGGATGAGATCGCTTTCCCGGCCTGGGATCTGATGTCTCCCCGAAGTTATCCTGCCGCCACCCACGGGATCTTTTTTCGACATATCCCGGTGGCGCCGATTATAACCTCCAGGGGGTGCCCCTTTTCCTGTACCTTCTGCGCGGCCCGGGCCCTGACCGGCCGGGAGATCAGGTATCGGTCGGTAGAGAACGTGGTGGAGGAAATCATCCTGTTGCATGATCGGTACGGGGTGAAGGAATTTCATATTGAGGATGATAATTTTACCTGGAAGCGGGAGTATGTAACCTCCTTTTGCCGGGAGATAATAGACCGGGGACTGAATCTGGCCTTTGCTCTCCCGAATGGGATCCGTCTGGATTCCCTGGATCGAGAAGTTTTAGCTCTGATGGAGCGGGCCGGTTTTTATTCACTCGCGGTCGGGATTGAATCAGGGAGTGATCGGGTCCTGGAGTTAATGAAGAAGACCTTAACCAGGGAGGTGATAAGGGAGAAACTTGAGTTGATCAAAGAATGTACGGATATGCGGATCTCCGGTTTCTTCCTGATCGGCTATCCCGGCGAGACTGAAGATGAGATCGAGGCGACGATCTCTTTCGCCCGCGAACTTCCACTCGACCTGGCCTCTTTCCTGATTACCATGCCGCTCCCGGGTTCGCCGCTCTGGGATGACTACAACAAACGCGATTATCAGAATATCAACTGGGAAGATTTTATTCCCTCCCGGGTGGTACCGGGGTTATCGAATATCCCGCCGGGCCGTCTGAAGCGACTCCAGCGCAAGGCCACCATCCGGTTTTATCTCAGACCGAAAATAATCTGCGGAATACTTAAGAAACTCAAGCACCCGAACCAATACCGGATCATCTGGCACCGGCTGTTGGATGTAATCTTCGGTTAAAATATGATGAACTCAATCATTTTTATTCAGAGAGAGATCGAAGAAAAACTCGGGGTGATGGTTCTTACCGCCTATCTCAGGTCCCGGGGATATGATGCCCGGATAGTCATTAACCCGCGTAAGAATATCCGGCTGCTGAAGAAGCTCCGGCCGGAAATAATCGGTATCAGTCTTCTCACCCCCTCGTTGAAATGGGCTCTGGCTGCTGCTCGATTTATAAAAGCTCAATTGCCCGATACTCTGCTTATCCTGGGTGGACCCCATCCTACCTTCCGCCCGGAAGTAGTCCGCGAATCGGGTGTGGACGCGATCTGTATCGGTGAGGGGGAGAAGTCCCTGGGATTGCTGATGGAAAGGTATGACGGGAGTCTCTCCTCGATCAGGGATGTGCCGAATATCCGGGTAAAAGACGGCGACTCCGTTACCAAAACCCCGGTATCTTCCCTTCTCTCAGCGGATGAGCTTTCCGAGCTTCCTCCCGCGGATCGAACATTATATCAAGACTATCCCGCCCTCAGGAAAAGTCCGGTAAAATCCGTCTGGACCTCCCGCGGCTGTCCCTACGCGTGCAGTTATTGTTTCAATGCTTTTTACAACAGGATATATCACGGCCAGGGAGTGATATTTCGGCAACGTTCCGTAAATAGCGTGATAGAAGAGCTGAAGGAACTGAAGCAATACGGATGGAAAGGATTAAATATCGTGGACGATCAATTTCTCTGCCGGAGAGAATGGGTGGAAGAGTTCTGCTGCCGGTATGAAAAAGAGATCATGCTGCCCTTTCAGTGTCTGGCTACCGCGACCCAGATCAAACCTGCCCTGGTATCACTCCTGAAGAGAGCGGGCTGTGAGGTTATTTACTTCGGGATCGAGAGCGGGGTTGAAGAGATCAGGATGAAAAGATACAATAAACCGGTCCGGGATGATGATATCTATTATGCCGCCGAAGCCCTCCACCTTCACGGGATGCCGTTTTTAACTTACAATATGGTCGGGTTGCCCGATGAGACGATTGATGATATATATCGTACGGTAAGAATTAATCAGGAGATCGAGACTACCTATCCCTGGTGTTCTATCCTCCAGCCCTATCCGGGAACGGCGCTAGCCGAAGAGATGACTATAAAGCGTCGCGATCAAGATGCCGGCTCATTCCCCTATTCATATTTTCAGGAGAGCGTGATTAATGATCCTATCAAAAGGGAGTTATTCTTTAACGCGCAGAAATTATTTCCTTATCTGGTGCGTAAAAAAGTAGATTATGATAAATTTGTTCGTCTGGTAAAACGACCTGCCCGGTCCGCCCGCTTGCTTTATCCGCCGGTATTCTACTGGTTCTTCGGGAAGGGGGTGAGGGAGCGATACAATCTGAGCTGGTCAGCCATGTTCCGTTACTGGATATATTCAAAATTATAAGGTGATAGCTTTATGGATTTAAAAGGAAAGTCAGCGCTGGTCACCGGCGGCGCCGGTTTTATCGGTTCCCACATTACCGACCGGTTACTCCGGGAAGGTGCCCGGGTCCGGGTGCTGGATAATTTCTCTACCGGAAATACGGACAATATCAATCCGGCACGGGTAGATCTCCGCCGGGGGGACGTGCGGGATGAGGAAGATGTCAACCGGGCGGTGCGGGAGGTGGATATCGTCTTTCATCACGCAGCCCAGATCAATCCGGCCCGGGCGGTGGAGAATCCCCTGGAGGACTTCGAGATCAACGCCCGGGGGACACTCAACCTCTTGTGGGCTTCCCGGGAAGCCGGTGTAAAAAAATTCATCATGGCCTCTACCAATGTCTATGGGAATGCCGGACCGGGAGAACTGGGGGAGAGTTATCCCACCCTCTCAACCCAAGAGTCCCTTCTTTCTCCCTATGCCGCCTCCAAGGTCTGCGGGGAGGCTTATCTGAAAGTATTCAACGATGAGCTGGGACTTGATACCGTCCGTCTCCGGTACTTTAATGTTTATGGCCCTCGCCAAACCATAAAATCTGAGTCCGGCGCGGTGGCCATCTTCACACTCCGGGCGTTGGCTGGGAAGCCGATCATTATCTTCGGTGATGGAATCCGAACCAGGGATTTTGTTTACGTCGGAGACGTAGTGGAAGCCAATATCCGGGCGGCCCGGGAAGATCAGGCCGCGGGAGGAGTATTTAATGTCGGCACCGGGATCGAGACCTCCATCAATGAACTGGCTGAACTGGTAATCGGCGCCGTGGGCTCCCGGGTCCCGGTCGAACATACGAAAGAACGTTCCGCCGATTTTATCAGGGCCCGGGCGGATCTGACCCTTTCAAAGAAAGTTCTGGGGTTTGAACCAAAAGTTCAACTGGCCGGAGGCCTGCGCGCTTACGTGGAATGGTGCCGTTCTAAAGAACAGAGCCCTTGGCTTCGTCTCGGGCAATCTTCTGAAGTGCCTTAAATGTCTAAAGTGTGAATTGTCTAAAGATATCGCTTCGCCCGGGCTGCCCGGTATTGTGCCCCCCATCTGTTTTTAATGTCGAGGGTTTCGAGTGAATTGTGGGAGAGGTTTTTAACCTCGATTTGAAGGTTGTCATTGTATGGTAGTCTGAAGAGGCTGTCCGATAATTCAAATTTAATGTCATTGCGAGCCCGAAGGGCGAAGCAATCTATTTTATCTTTCATAATTGCTTCGTATCCGCAAAAATGAGATTGCTTTGTCGCTCTGCTCCTCGCATGAAACCAAAATACGTGAAAATCGGGTTTTTCGGACAGCCTCTGAAGACTGCCGCTACGAGAGGGTAAGGTTCACTGAAAGCGTACTATCCATTCGATCCGCGAAACATCCTTGACACCGCAAATATATTACGTAATAGTGTATACGTAATATAGGAGGTGCGTTATGGACAAAGTGTTTTCGGCAAGAGTCGACGAAGCAATAGTGAATAAAATAGGTGTTCTTGCTCGTGAGCTTCACACCACAAAGAAGACCATTATTGAAAGAGCGGTAAATCTGTTTTTGGAGAAGGTGGAAAAGGAACAGAATGTTGATATCTTTGATCTTACGTATGGCATATGGGACCGCGAGGAGTCGGTACAATCAACAGTGAGTGAGGCTCGCCGGATGTTCCGTGATTCGATGACGAGGCATCACGGATGAGGGCGTTTATCGATTCTGATATCCTGATCTGGCATCTGCGGGGTGAAAAGAAGGCACGTAATTTCCTCCGCCGTCTTCGCGATAAAGGAGGGTATGATCTCTGGACCGGGGTTATGCAGCGCGCGGAAGTGGTCTTCTTTATGAGAGAAGATGAAGAGGAGCGGACACTACAGTTACTTTCCCAATTTAAAACGGAACCGATAGATCAGTCATTAATTGATGAAGCCGGCGCTCTGTTTCGGAAATGGAATCCCGGTCACGGGATTGACGTGAATGATGCCATTCTCGCTGCAAGCGCGAAACGGGCTGGCGGGATGATATTCTCTCTTAACAAGAAGCATTACCCCATGCACGACATTCTGATAAAACAAGCATGGACTCCATAATGGTTACCGGTTGAACAAGAGACAATGAACTTTGCGGTTATTATCCCAATGCATAACGAGGGAGGGAACGTTGTCGGGATTGTCCGCGAGGTAAACCGGGCATTGTCCGAAAACAACCACCGGGCGGATATTGTCCTGGTGGACGACGGGTCTCTGGATAATACTGCGGCGGAGATTGAGGAGACAGTACGGGAGCATCCCAATATCATTGTTCTCAAACATGCCAGGAATGCCGGTTTCGGCGTGGCGCTCCGAACTGCGATCAGGGAAGCGGTTGAAAGAGGATATGACTTTGTCGTCTTTATGGATGCTGATTTTACCATGCACCCGGGGTATATACGGTACTTCCATGGGAAGATGGTCGAGGGTTATGACTTTGTGATCGGCTCCCGGTTTCTTGAAGGAGGGGGGATGAAGGATGTCCCCGCCTGGCGCAAGATGTTCTCCCTGGCCGGGAGGGCAGTCTTCCGGATCTGTTTTCGTCTCCCCCTGACCGATTATACCCAGGGTTTCCGGGCTATTCGGGGTTCCCTGCTGGCGAAGATGCAACTGACCGAGACTGGTTTCCCGATCCTGATTGAGGAGATTTATCAGGCCCGGAAGTACACCGACAAGTTCTCCGAGATCCCCTTCATTCTGACCGGACGGGAAGTCGGAATCTCCAAGTTTAACTACACCCCCAAAGTTCTCTGGGACTACTTCAAGTATGCCTTGAAGTCATTGGTACGGTGAGATTCATCCCATATGACTTTTGTTTTAGTAGAAGGTTGATTTTAATAATTAGCCGGGGTGTTATTCTGAAAGGTATGCTGGGGGAATATAAGAAGAGATGTAGGTGCAAAATGCTCCGGCCCCAATTTTCAACATAAAGTCAGTGTATCTCACGAAATGGTCATCTCCGGTGAACATATATAACTGGATACGGTCTCCTGGAAGTAAGTCACTCATATCTTCAGTGAATGTCTCCGAGGTTAAAGTGTATCTCGCAATCCCGGCGGGGGAATAATTCTTATAGATTTGCCCGTAAGCTGCTCCGCCCTGGTCAGTATCAGCGTGTAATGTAAAAACAACTCGTACTCCTCCTCCCTGTCCGAGCATAAATTCCGCTACTTTGCTGGGCGAGTTTTTGCTTGTTCCCCCGTAACGGCTGATACCTAAAATTATTTCACCGGGTATAAAGCGGCCAACCATGGGGCCCTGTACATCCAGGGGATATTCCGGATTGATTACTCCGATCCCAACATTAACATCCGTAGTCACAGATCCGGTATCGTCAGACCAAGCGCTTGTTCCCGGAGGGCCTTGTTCACCTTGTGGTCCCTGAATTCCCTGAGGGCCTGTTGCTCCGGTATCGCCTTTGGCCCCTTGTATGCCCTGAATTCCCTGAGGGCCTGTTGCTCCGGTATCGCCTTTGGACCCTTGTATGCCCCGGATCCCCTGAGGGCCTGTAAGACCGGTGTCACCTTTTGGTCCCTTTATACCGCCTCCTCCAGCGTATATCGGCTCATCGTCACCACCGCCGAAATAAGCCCGGGTCACGCCTCGTATCGCCCAGGCACCGGTGGAAGGACGGAAAATACCAATCTCGCTTGTCCCGTCACCGGTATAGTCTCCAGGAACAGTCTTGTCGCTCGAACTGCCGTAGTATATTCTTGTCACACCCCGGATTGCCCACAATCCGTACGCGGGACGGAATATTCCGAGATCATTGGTACCATCCCCATTGAAGTCTGCACCGTAGGAAAACAAGCCAGAACAGAACAGAACAAAGATAAGGGCAAAACTAATTGCTATTGTTTGCATCTATGTCCTCCTGGTTTATTCATGAGAGATATATAACAGAAGCAATACGAACTAATCTTCAATCCTTGTAATGCTATGATATAATATACAGCATTGAAATGTATCAGTCAATAAAATATGTTATCATGCCTATGTTATCATGCTTGA
>Ga0180435_10003597_pt1 | contig 15447 bp, 9 predicted proteins | sample SS_ome_3_FD_132467 | JGI IMG/M metagenome (GOLD analysis project Ga0180435, IMG submission 132467) | Hypersaline lake sediment archaeal communities from the Salton Sea, California, USA - SS_3_S_1 metaG | ecosystem: Environmental > Aquatic > Non-marine Saline and Alkaline > Hypersaline > Sediment... | reverse complement strand
TAGCCGCAGACTTTAGTCTGCGCGGACAGTGGATATAATGTCTTAAACACAAATCAATTGCGCACCTTAAAAGGTGCGGCTACCACGATCAACCCATGAAATCGGCTTTATCGGACAGCCTCTGAAGGTCGCCGCTACGAGTCTGCCTGGATAAATTCAAATGGAGAAAGTGTTACTAAATTTGCTTATTCATTATTTCGATCAATCGAGGAAGATCCAGTTTTACCTGATTAATGTCTCGTACGCCTTTCTTATATTAATAAACTTTTTGTGGGCCAGATCTCTGAACTCGGCACCGAGATGGTTTACCATATCCGGATGATATTTTTTGGACAAATCGTGGTATGCCTTTTTTATCTCTTCTTTTGATGATCCGGGTTGGAGCCCTAAAACCTTATAGTGGTCTCGATCGCCAGGCTTCGGCTCCCCTGGGGAGTGATCAGTCGATCCGTCTTTCGTTCGGTTCTCTTCATTTCGTCCCTGCCCGAAATCAGGATTGTTAGAGTGGAAATTCCTGAAGAAACTTTCGGTAAATTCCCGGTACCTTCTATTCTGTATATTATCCGGCCGCATAATTTTCCGGAAGAGATAAATGAGAAAGAGGATTAATAATATATCGTCGATTACTCCCGGAACGCCCAGGTAATCAGGTAGGATGTCTATCGGGCTCAGAAAATATATCAACCCGAAAGCAATGAACGCGATAATGCACCATTTTTTCATTTTTTCTTTCTCTCTCTAACTTCAGGGACAATATGATTAGCCAGGTTAAGATTGGGCCGTATATTTTAATTATACAAATTTCGATGTTTGCTCTTCCGGTAATATATAGTATATAAGGGAAAACTAAAGAACCTTGAAGAGAAAGAACGTAAAAAGTCGTTCAAGTCTTTGAATGATATATTTTTGATTATACCTATATTGCTATTTTATGCTTGCAGATTTTTATTTCCAGCAGGGAATATTAGATTGAAGAGGAGGCACCATGTTTGAAAGACGGAAGGAATTATCGGATAAAAAACTTGAGGAGTTATTCATCCGTATCCTTACTTTCTTTTCAGAGAGTGAGAGATACTTTACGGCCGATATGCGGCTGGCTGATATTGTCACAGATGACTTTGATGATCGCAAATTAGTCCTTTCAATCAGTTCCTACGAGCTGACACTGGGTATCAATATATCGACAGAGATGGTTGAACTGGGGAGACTCTCCGGGATGACGGTGGGTGAGTTTGCCGTTGCCGCCGGCCATCTTCCTGCTGTTCCTGATGATCTTCAGATAGCTCGATTTGTCCAGTTTGCCGACTCTGTTATCGAGTCCCTGCTCCCGGAAGACAGCGAAGGGGAATGGATGGAGCTACCCAGGTCGGAGGAGTAAGGATCGGGAAATCCGTGGTATCGTTGATCGGTTGCGCAACTCGAATCGGTTGCGTTTGACGGTTGCGGGGCTGAGCCGTCCGTAACCGTATCCCGTTCAACGTTTTCCCGGTGGAACCGGGACAACCGCAACCTTTTAACCCGAACGTCGCGCCGTAGGCGCTATGTTCCCCGCCTCCCCCTGTCGTAATTAATCACACCGCGGTCATATTTCTGCCTTATTTCTCCGGTATATCTTCTCCTGACTTTAGCTATCAGTCATATCTCCACCCCGGTTGAATCAACCGGGGTGGTGGATTATTGATAAACGAGGGAGATAAGGATATGAAAAAAAATCGGTGGTTCTGGCTGGCGATGTTGTTTTTATTTATCAACGGGTACGGGGTTTTTCGGGTGACTCAATATCTCCGCCAGGCCGGCGGCGGTGTTCGGGTGATCTCGGTATCCCCCGGAGAGGGGAATTACCTGTGCCGCTCGGATGAGATCCAATGGGTCTTCAGCTCCGAGATGGCGGGGCCGGATGAGGTCGATCGCTGGCTGGATATCGGACCGGTCCGGTTCACTCCCTCGGTCCCCGGACATTTCTGCTGGGACCGTCCCGATCGGCTGAGCTTTATCCCGGACCAGCCCTGGACTCCCTGTCAGACGTTTATTGCCACGCTCGCTAAAGATTTGACTTCTCTGGATGGAAGAGAGCTCGCCGGAGAGCGGGTATTCGAGATGGGGACCGAACCGCTCCGGCTTCTGACCGCCGCCCAGACCGATATCAGCCATCGCCGGAGGGTTTCTCTCCGGCTGGAATTTAACGGGCCGGTCTCCGCGGAGTCGCTGGCCTCCGCGCTCTCTCTGGCCGGACCGGGGGGGGAAGAGGTGGATTACCGGATTGAGGGCAACTCCGGCGGGAAGGTGGTAGTTCTGAAGACGGCATCGCTGCCGGTCGGCTGGGAGTATCTGAATCTCGAGCTGGATGAGAGTCTGCAAAGTACTTCCGGTCCGCGGGGGCTTACCGCGACGGTTTGGGAAAAAGTAACGATCAGTGATGACCTGGCTCTCCTGAGCCTGAAACCCCGGATGAACCGGGTCTCGGGGGGGGCGGTTGAGATTTCGTTTACCGCCCCGCTCAATCTGGCGGCGGCCCTGACGTATATCTCTTTCAACCCCCCGGTCGAGCTGACGATAGAGGAAAAATATTCCTATGGCTCCAGATCAAGATACCTGATCCGGGGGGACTTCGAGCCCGGCCGGACCTATAGTCTGACCCTGGGCAAAGGCCTGCCCGGCCTCTCCGGCACAGGACTCGTTGATGATGTAGTCCGTAATGTCTATTTTCCCGATCGCCCTTCATCACTTGATTTCTCTCATAGCGGCCATTACCTATCCAGAGCCGGGAGCCGCCTGGTCCCGGTCACGACGGTGAATCTCAACAAGTTTAAGGTGACGATCGACCGGATCTATCCCAATAACCTGGTCCAGTTCGCGATGCGCGAGGCGGATAATTATTCCGGGTATTACGGGATGGCAATCCAGGGTCTGACCGAGCGGGTCGGGGAAGAGGAGATCGCGGTATCCGCCGCTCCTAATCAACCCCGGGATACGATGATAGATCTCAAGAAGTATCCGGGGGCGGATCGTTCCGGCGCCTACTGGATTACGATAGATTCCGAGGAGACCGGATCCGAGGGCCACCTGGTAGTGGTCACCGATATCGGCCTAGCGGTCAGGGTCTCTCCCCGGGATATCCTGGTCTGGGCCAATTCAATCCGGTCCCTGGCTCCGGTTGCCGGGGGAGAGGTGCGGATCTATTCTTCGGCCAATCAGGAGATTGCCTCCGGTTTTACCGATCAGGATGGACTGGCTCATATATCTCTGGATGACTCAGGGGATAATGCGGTGCCGTTTCTGGTCACTCTTGGTCGAGGTGAGGATATCTCATATATCGCGCTCGACGGCGCAGAAGTTCCCGGGCTCGGAGAACCGGGTGGGCGTCCGTATCTGAAAGATGGATATGAAGCCTATCTCACTACCTTTCGAGGCGTCTACCGCCCCGGTGAGGTGGCATCCGTCACGGCGATTGTCAGGGGTGCCGATCTTAAGACCCCCTCCCCCTTCCCGGTCATCTTCCGGCTGCTCCGCCCTGACGGGAAGGAGGACCGCAGAGAGACGGATCTACTGAGTGACTACGGCACGGCCTCAGCGGAATTCCAGCTGGCTGATTACGCGATGACCGGGAGATACCGGGTTGACTGTCTGGTCCCGGGGTCTGATAAGTCACTCGGGACGACATCCTTCCTGGTGGAAGAGTTTGTTCCGCCCCGGATCGAGGTGGAAGTCCAGTCGGATGAAGGTAGGTGCGGGCTCGGGGAAGAACTCAATTTCGCGGTGGGCGGCTGCCATCTCTTCGGCGCGCCGGCGGCCGGGAATCCGGTCCAGGGCTGGGTGGTATTCCGTCCGGAAGAATTCAATCATCCCCGGTGGCCCGGTTATAGATTCGGCGACCCGGAGAAGGGCGGGCCGGTAATAAATCGGAAGCTGGGGAGTACCCGGCTGGATGAGGAAGGGATGGCGCTGTTTTCAGTCGATATCCCGGATGGACTCTTTCCTCCGGCGGCGTGCCGGGCTGAATTCGGCTGTACGGTCCTTGAGAGCGGCGGCCGGCCGATCTCTGCCTATGCTTCCCGGACTGTCGATCCCTATCCTTTCTATATCGGTCTCCGCCCGGAAAAGGCCGGGGGGTATTATCCCGCCGGAGATGAGATTGAATTCGAGGTGGCCGCGGCGCGGCCGGATGGCGAACTCGCCGAGGGAGTTAAGGAACTGGATCTGATAGTGCGCCGAATTACCTGGGCGACGGTTCTGAAGCAGAACGCTTCCGGGCGATACTCCTATACCTCGGAGCGGAACCTCCATCCGGTTCATCAGGCGGTCGTTCCGCTTAAAGAAGGCCGGGGCAGGATCAGCTTCACTCCGACCCAGCCCGGTCGCTATCTTCTTAAAGTGGATGACCCCGCGTCCGGATCGTCCACTTCGCTGAAAATATATGCCGGTTCACCGGATCAGGAGTGGATCGCCTGGTCGATGGAGCGGCCGGAGCGGGTGGAACTATCGCTCGACCGGGAACGGTACCGTCCGGGGGAGACCGCGTCACTCCTGGTCAAGTCGCCCTTCCCCGGGCTGGCCCTGGTAACGGTAGAGTCGGACCGGGTCCTGGACCGCTGGATCGTCCCGCTTAAAAAGAATACCGCCGCGATTCCGATCCCGATTAAAGAGAGCTACGGCCCGAACTCCTACTGTTCGATCAGCGTGATCCGGAAAGTATCACCGGGAGAGAAGTGGGCCCCTCACCGGGCGTCCGGATCGCTCCCGCTCCTCCTCGATAATTCCGGGCGGAGACTCGAGGTCTCGATCGGAGCGCCGGAGACCGTCCGGCCGCGGGAGAAACTTACGGTTTCAATAGCCGTTTCCGACCGGGAAGGAACCGGTGTCTCCTCCCGGGTAGTTCTGGCCGCGGTCGATGAAGGGATATGTAATCTGACCGGCTTCCAGCTCCCCGACCTTTTCGGATTCTTCCTGGGGCGCCGTTCCCTGGCGGTGAAATTATTTGATATTTATTCCTTTCTGATGCCCGAGATTGAACCGGGGATTGACGGTTCATCCTCCGTGCCGGGCGGCGGCGGTCCCGAGGAGGAGGAGGCTATGAAGGGTCGCCTCAACCCGGTCGGGGCCCGGCGCTTTCGGCCGGTCGCTCTCTATTCAGGCTGGGTGGAGACGGACGTTTCAGGAAGGGCGGAGATTGAGTTTGAACTCCCGGAATTCACCGGCGAACTCCGCCTGATGGCGCTGGCGGTTTCAGGGGGCGCGTTTGGAGCCGAGCAGGCCGCGGTCGCGGTGAAGCGTCCCCTGGTGGTAGAGAGTTCGCTCCCCCGTTTCCTGGCCCCCGGTGATAATTGCCGGATGATGGTCCGGGTATTTAACGAGACCGGAGAGGATGGGACCGTCCGGGTGGAAGCCGAGTGCCTCGGCGGCCTGCTGATCGAGGCCGGCGGGAACCGGGTGGAGAACGCGCTGAAGAATATTTTCCTGTCGGCCGGGAATAGCTCCGCGGTGGAATTTGATCTTCTATCCCCCCCCCGCCCCGGCTTAGCTTCAATCCGTCTTCGGGCTATAATGGGCCCCGAAGTTTTCGAGGAAGAGACAGAGCTTAGTATCCGACCGGTCTCCCCACTCCAATCCAGGTCGGGTGTGGGAATGGTCCGGACCGGCGATACGGCAGAGATCAAACTGCCGGGTGACTGGTTCGAAGGAACCGGACGCTATCAGCTGCGCGCCTCCGGCCGGGCCGAGGTTCACCTGGGAGAGAGCCTTACCGGTCTCCTGACATACCCTTATGGATGTATAGAGCAGACGACCTCAACCGCCTTCCCGCTTATCTATCTGGCGGATATCTCCGCGGAGATTCTTCCCGGGGCGATCGGGGAGGAAGAATGCACCCGGCTGGTTGAGGCCGGGATCCATCGGATTCTTTCAATGCAGCTCTCCTCCGGCGGGTTCAGTTACTGGCCCACGTCCACCGAGGAGTATAGATGGGGTTCGATCTACGCCGCCCATTTTCTGGTGGAGGCGGAGAAAGCGGGATACGAAATTCCGGCCGGGCGGATCGAATCCGCCTGCGCGTATCTCCGGGACCTCCTGGACCTCTCTCCTCCCCCGGTGGATGATTCCGCCTCCCGGCGGCTTCGGGATCTTCGGACCATCAAATCATACGCCGCTCTGGTGCTGGCCCGGGCCGGAAAACCGGAACCGGGTTGGACGGCGCGGTTAGCGGAGGAGAGCGAAACCCTGGACCGGAGCGGAATTCTCTATCTCACCGGCGCGTTTATCGCGGAAGGGCGACGGAGGGAAGCACTGAAACTACTCTCAATGCTCTCCGGTAAAAGCGATCCGGGTCCGGTCCGGGAACGAGGCGGTTGCCTCCGATCCAGAATTCGCGATGAAGCTCTGGAACTCTCAATCCGTCTCGATATCAATCCGGAAGATCCGGCCATCCCGGTCCTGGTTCGGAGATTATCAGGGAAGAGCCGGATGACGACCCAGGAGAACGCGATGGTATTGATGGCGCTGGGGAAGTACTGCCGGTATAGCGCCGGGCAGCCGGATAGCTTTAAAGCATTAATTTCAGGGGTGCCGGATCAGGGGGAGATGGAGTTCGGGGAAGAAGATGAATGTTCTTTTCAGTGGGAAGGGGATCGCTCCAAATCCATCATGATCAGCAATAAAGGCCCCGGGACGGTGTATTACTCCTGGAGCTCGGAAGGTGTTCCGGCGACCGGGATGATGAAGGAGGAGGACCGGGGGATTATTGTCCGCCGCCGGTTCCTGGATACCGAGGGGGAGGAGATCGCCATTTCAATCTTATCCCGGGGTGAGCTGGCGGTGGCCGAGGTCCTGGTCGACGCGGGAAGTGATTCAGTAGATAACCTGGTGATCACCGATCTCCTCCCGGCGGGTCTGGAGATTGAGAATGCCGCCTTAAAGACTTCGCGTCTGGTCTCCTGGGTAAAAAAGAAGAGCACTCTTCCACTCAGGCATACCGAGAGCCGTGATGACCGGCTGATCGCCTTTGCCGGGAGTTTCTCCGGGAAGAAGAAATTTTATTATCTCCTCCGGGCGGTAACTCCCGGGGAGTATATCTATCCTCCGGTGAGCGCGGAGTGCATGTATGATCCGGATTTGAGAAGTGTGAGCGGGGGGGGAAGGGTACGCGTAAATTAAAAAAATACTACGTTTAACAGGATTTAAAACAACTCAAATCCGGATCATAAATTCCAAAAAACAAATCCCAAATAACAAATAAATTCCAAATTTCAAATTCGAAATTCCAAACCAGTTTCCCGAAGGTTTAACCAGGTGTCATTGCGAGCGATAGCGAAGCAATCTCGACCCGTTGGGAGATAACACATCCTATTCAAAGATCGAGATCGCTTCGCCCCTTCGGGTCTCGCGATGACAGTTGGGGGGTATCGAGATCGCTTCGCCCCTTCGGGCCTCGCGATGACATTTGGGGAGTATTGAGATCGCTTTGCCCCTCCGGGGCGCGCGATGACATTTTGGAGGTTACGCCGATGTCTGAATGACATCGCGGGTTGCTGCTATTTGAAATAGAATGAAACTTCAGCGATATATTAAAATAATACTCTCGTCTCTAATCATCGCAATTGGCATCTCTCTACTCCTCTCCCATCTCCTCCCCTTTGATAGCGGATCGATGGAACGCTACCCGGCTTCAAGAATTATCTATGATCGAAATGGCGGCATTCTCCGGGTGACACTGGGCGAGGAGGATACTCTCTGCCGTCCGGTTGGATTAAATGAGACCGGCGACTGGGTAGTAAAGGCTGCCCTGGCCGCCGAGGATAAACGGTTCTTCCAGCATCCCGGGATAGACCCGGTAGCGATTATCCGGGCTATCGCCCAAAATATATCTTCCGGCCGGATTGTCTCCGGCGCCTCCACGATAAGTACACTGGTGGTTAAGTTAACCGGTCCGCGCCGGAAGAGAAATATCTTCACCAAATTAATCGAAGCGTTCCGATCGCTCCAGATGGAGACGAGACTGGATAAAGAAGAGATCATCACTCAATATCTGAATCGCGCTCCTTTCGGATCCAACCTGGTCGGGATCGAGGCGGCGGCGGCACGGTATTTCGGTAAATCAGCCCGGGACCTGACTCTCTCCGAGTCCGCTCTGCTTCTGGGACTCCCTCAGGCCCCATCCCGCCTCCGCCCGGATCGCCATCCTGCCGCAGCCGGGAGGCGGAAGAATGTCATCCTGGATCGGATGTTCCGGGATGGATTGATATCCGAGGCTGAACTGAAAGCCGCTCTGGAAAATTCCCCCGTGCCCTCGCGCCGCGCTCTCCCCTTCCACGCGCCGCATCTTTGCGATCTGGCATTGAAGAAAGCGGGTCCGTCGGTCCGGGAACTGCGGACCACAATCGACCCCGCTCTCCAGAGTATCATGGAAGAGATTTTAGCCCGGGACGAGGACGAGCGCGGGCGAGCAGGGATATCAGGCGGGGCAGTCGTTGTCATTCATGTCCCGACCGGTGAGGTGAGAGCTCTGGTCGGCTCCCCGGATTATTTTGACCCGGTATCCGGGCAGGTCAACTGCGCTGCCTCCCGGCGATCTCCAGGTTCCGCTCTGAAACCATTCATCTACGGCCGCGCGTTCGATCGCGGCTTATGCGGCCCGGATACCATCCTGCTGGATATCCCGGTTGGATGGAGAGGTTACCGGCCGGAGAACTTCGATCGTAAGTATCGCGGACCGGTGGCAGTTCGCCAGGCCCTCAATCAATCGTTGAATATTCCGGCCATACGCCTGGCCCGGGAGATCTCGATCTCCGATCTCCTCCAGCTATTTCGATCGGTAGGGCTCGGTACACTCGATCGTTGCGCCGGAGATTATGGTCTGGGACTCGTGATCGGCGATGGCGAAGTAACCCTCCTCGATCTGACCAATAGCTACGCCTGCCTGGCCCGGGGAGGAGAATATCTGCCCTACCTGATATTTGAGAAGTCAAAGAGATCAAACGGGCGAGAGCTGATCAGTCCCGAGGCGGCCTACCTCATTACCGATATCCTGGAGGGATCCGGAGGATTGTGGTCCCGGATAGGTAATCCCGAAGATCTCTCCCGTCCGCGTTATGCCGGTAAGACCGGGACCTCCAACGGGTACCGGGATGCCTGGGCTCTGGGCTATAATCCGGAGTACGCGGTTGGGGTCTGGGTGGGGAATCCGGATGGAAGACCATCCCCGGCTTTAATCGGGTTTGAGGCGGCCGCGCCCCTGCTGGATGATATCTTTCGGAGCTTATACCCGCGGGGAGGTTCTCCCCGTTTCACGGTTCCCGAAGGGCTGAAGAGACGGGAGGTCTGCTCGATCACCGGCCTCCCTCCCAATCATAATTGCCCGAATCGGCGACAGGCTTATTATATCCCCGGGATTGCCCCATCGATGAGATGCCGGGTTCATAAATCTGACGGGGGGGAGGTAGTTGAGAACTGGCCCCGGGAAGTGGCGGAGTTCCTGGAGAGGGAAGACCGGCCGAGTTCTGCCGAAGAGCGGGAAGACAAACTGAAGGATCGGGCCGGATTGACAATCAAATCTCCGCTGGATGGAGAGTCGTTTCTGAAAATAACCGGTGGCGAGGCCTTCCGGCAGATGATTTCGCTCAAAGCTTCCGGAGGAGATGGAGGAGATGTCTACTGGTTCGTCAACGGAGTTTCCGCCGGAAGAACCAGTTCCGGAGAAGAACTATTCTGGGAGCTGGAGGCGGGCGCGGTTGTCATCGCCTGCCTCGATACCCGGGGGAATAGTGATTTCGTAAAGATAACAGTAAAATAAATCTTTTCCAGGATGAAGATGTGCTGGTATGGCTCGCCGAATTATGGTGATTTTGATATCTATTGTCTCAAAATGGACCCCAACGGGGTCCAACATCACAACCCCGGGTTTTACCCGGGGATATGCGCCATCACCCCAACCACACCCCGGCACCCTGAAGGGGTGCCACATCCCCCGTCAATCCGTGTATGCCGTCGAGTTGATCGATGGTGGGGGCGAGGCCCAGTGGGACAACAACGGCGGCAATGACCACACGTTCACGGTGCAGGCGCCGTAGGCAGGTCCCGGAATTCTACAGAAGGACGCCAAGAGAAGATGTGAGGGCCAGCGGGGAATCCCTGCCGGCCCTCGTTCTTTCCGTACTGCGTTTTCTTCTATAGCTTGCGGAAGAAGCGGACGCCTTCAAGGCCGAAGGTGGCGCGGAAGAAGTTGTTGGGGTCACCGTGCGATCCGAGCTTGTGCTCAAACAGGCTGTTCTGTGACTCCTTGCTCACGAGGGTTACGTCCGGGGTGGGGTCAAAGTCGTGCTCCATTTCCCAGTAACTCGGTTGGCTGGCGCTCTTCACCAAGGCCGAGTGGAGCGCTTCTCCCGGCGAGTTGCCGTAAACGACAATGTCGCCCGGCTTCAGGTCGTACAAACCGACTTCGGTGTATCCATAGTCCTCGGGAGATTCCATGAGTTCCTCGATGCTCTTGTTCTCAATGCGGTTCCCACGCCCCCCTCGTTGCAATGGGTAGTTGGTATCTTTAGCCCGCTTCGTGCGGTCCTTGCCGGTCCTCCACGCGAAGTCGTGGCAGACGTAATCTTTCGTAGCGGTGTTGGGAATGCGCCTGATTGTCTTTTCCGTCTCTCCGGGATGGTACTCAAAATCCCTTCTGGCCCAGTCCCTCAGTCGCTCAGATTCCTCGTGATCGGTATTCCTGAGACTGTCCCAATACTGCTTGAACGCATCGTTCTTAACGGCAGTACTCCACTTCTCCCCTCGCCCTCTCCCCGGTCTCTTCTCAACCCACGCCATGGCCTCCTCGATGGACCGGAAGTTGAGGGAATCCGCGCCCCCGTGCTGACCGGGTGTCAGTGTGACGAAGATGGAGCCCTTGTTGTTGCTACTGCTATGCATCGCATCCGACATATACAGGGTCAGTGGCTGTCCTTCTCCCAGGATCTGAACCTCATATACGTGAGACTCATTGTAAGGGATCGCCTTGCCGGCAATATCCATCATTCCCTTGTCGTTGATGCGGAGCTGCTGCCACGGCAGCCGGTCTTTCCCCTCCCTCTGACAGCGCCATTCCGCATAGCACCAGACGGCATCGACACCGTCGTCGTATTCTTTCCAATCGCTGACCTCACCTTTAGCCCGCAATGTATACCAGCGACCCTTTTCCAGTGTCTCGGTCGTGATCTTCTTCGGTTGGGTGTTGGGAACTTCGTACGTTCCCGCATACGCGCTTCCGCAACAAACCGCCGACAGTGTCAGTATTCGAATGATCGTTAGAACTCGTCCTGTGCTCATGATGCCTCCTCCTTGTGTGAGTTTATGCTTCTGCCGCTTCTTTGCAAAATCCTAGGGCCGGCTCACAGTCCGACCGAAGGGAAAAGTGTCTCGCCATAGTACGCGTACTGCAGAATCAGCAGGCACGCGCCTGCCGCGATAGCGAAGATGTAAACCACCGTGTTCAGCACCTTGGTCGTTTTGGTCGTCGTCTTCATTGTCTTCCTCCTCGTTTTCATCGTTCTACCAAGGGATACGCGGGGAAGAAGGTGATCCTGCGTGGGGGAAGTCTTTTCACAGAAGGTCCCTCCTTCGCCAAGGCTACGAAGGGCAAGCGCAAAGAGCGCGAAGGACAAGATGTGGATACCGTTGTCGTTTCTGTGGACTTCTGTTCGGAAAGACTGATCGAGGGACCCTGTTTTCGCCGTGACCGGCTCGTCGCCCGATCCTCCGAAGTAGACCCGGGTAATCCCCCTGATAGCCCACAAACCTGAACTTGGTCTAAAAATCCCAATCTCACTTTTTTCTGGTGTTGGAGTAGGAGTTGGTACTACAGGAGAATCATAACCTTCATATGTAAAAACCGCACCTGTTGTTGGATAATCAGCAAGCATCAAAAGTTCTAAAGGCTCATCTCTAAAAGCAGCTCCTTTAAAATCACCCGAAGTTCCCATACTAAATTCCCAGAAATTCACATCAGTTGCATCACTTCCAGAGGTTTTAAATGTGTAAAAGCCGGCATTTTATACAATATACCACTACTGTCCCATTATAAGTTGAACAATAACAACTGGTTATCGAAATGCCCCTCGTTGTTTCTGTAGTCGTAATCTGTAAGTACTTGCAACAGAGGAGCTTTTTCAAATAAGGTTAAGCTCAAAATCTGTAAAATTGTGTAGAGGCTGATCTCCAATTTAAGCTGCTTTTTTAAGATAGCGACCAATACATATATTGATATGGCGATCCAGATTTGCGTTTTTACAGCGTTTAGAGAAGTCCCATAAAACTTTTTGATTCTTAAATGCTGTTTGATCCATTTGAAAAATAATTCTATTTGCCAACGGTTTTTGTAAAGGATTGTTATCACAAGAGCAGGTAAGGAAAAGTTGTTGGTTAGAAAAGTGTATCGTATCGAGGTGTCTATATCTAAAAAGGTAATTCGCCTGAGCTTTCCCGGATAATACTGGGAAGATTTGGGGCCTGTTAACCGAATGATTTGATCGCATCGCAAGCCGGTGGATTTGTCTACTGGTTGCGAATAAATGCGTCGATATTGAAGATTCTCTTTTGCTCGGATTACGAAGAATGCGGAACAAAGATGGAGGTTGTATAACCGTAAGAAATCTATATAGGCGCGATCCAGAATATAGAATGCTCCCGGCTCGGGAATCAACTCGTCCAGAATATTGAGATCGTGGACTTTGCCGTCGGTAATCCAGATCATAGAGGGGATATTCCCTCGTAGATCTAGTAAAGTGTGCATTTTCACGGCGCCTTTGTGTTTTCTGAATCGGGCCCAAGGAAACAATGCCAGACATAGATCGATCGTAGTAGAGTCGAGTGCATAAACTGTTTCTTTCAACTCGACTCCAAAGACCTCGTTTCGATAAAGTTTCCGAGCAAGATTGATTAGTATCTGTGCAAAGTCGGAATAAATTCGCCAGTCTCTGTTTCTGTTGGCGTTGGCAAGAGTATTTCGAGAGATCGTACTTCTGATGCCCATATGATATAGCTTTGAGCGCATAGAGCGGAGGCATGCCTCGATGTCGCGAAGACTTTCGCGATAGGTAAGTTGTGCAAATGCCATACATCTGAATTGATCTAAACAAGAGAAATTTTGAATTTTATAATTGCCACGATAACGTTTTACGCATTTATGAAAAACATCTAGCGGCATGAAATCCATAATCTGAGAAAATACCAGACGTCCTGAATACATAGGCCACTCCTTTTGCTAATAGGATTTTGAGAGGCCCAGAGTTTAAAATGAATTTCAAGTCGATTGAAGTCTATTTTTGCTATAATTTAAGTTATTATATGTAGTTACGTTGTTTTATGAAGTCAACAATGGGACAGCAGTGATAAAGGTTTTTGAAGAATCCAACCACTTAGGGGGATCTCTTGAATAAATTCTTTGATCCTTGTTATCTATATAATAAAGCTTGTTATTAACAATATCATAAGCACCACCAGCTCTTCTGGTGACTGTCCATTATCAATATTCCATTCAGATATAAAATCTCCAGTTGCAGCCTCAGCACTTGTAGGAATTGCCAAAGCACCAACATAACCCATTAATCCTGCAAGTCCAAGAGTAGCAAATCTTTCACTTTTCTTCCAAAAACTAGGCTTTTTCAAACTAACATGAGAATTAGTTTCAGGACTATCAAGAACATTTTCAACTATTTCCTCAATGTTTTCTGATGTCATTTTATAGTATAAACTCCCCCCCAGTAAGCGGGGCACTTTACGTCCAACTTCAGCAAAATGGCTTAAAATCATTTTAGTTCCGGCTGTTATGGCCTTGAGCAACATCCCATATGCCTTATACAGGAAGGAGTTAAGAATATTAGCATCCGTAAAACAGGATCCGGAATCCGGGGCCTGATTTGGTGTAGATATAATAGTTTTTAGCTTTAGACAAATTTCCAAAATCCGGGGCCTGGTTTGGATCCAATTTCCGGGGCCTGGAGAGGACTGTAAGCAGTGATCAGTGCGCTGTAAGTGGTAGCCGCAGGCTTTAGCCTGCGTAGAATAACGCACCTTAAAAGGTGCGGCTACCAGAGAGGGAGGACCTCGGGGGGATGAAACGGAGGAGAGAGTACCTCCGGCGAAACAGGGGGTGAGAGACTGGAATGAGGGATGAAATACCCGGGAGATGAGGCGAATAATCTCTTCGATCATCTTCAATAGGTGTTTTACGCCGCCGGGAGAATCGGACGAGACTTCGCCCTTCAGGTTGTTCAGCATGATCCGGAGTTCGGAGTGGAGGGATTCCTCCTTCAAATCCGGGGACAAGCAGTCGCCGTTGCGCTTTCCGTTGATCCGTGCCAGGAGGGACTTTCGATATATTTCCAACTTCCGCCAGTAAGAACGAAATCCCAGGATTGAGAGCCTGCGTTTCAAGTCCTTATCGGTCCGGGTCCTGGGCCGGCTTCCGATGCCCGGCATGGTAAAATAACCGTTATACTGTCGATCTTCCCATTTTAATCGAGCCATGATTAGCCTCCCTATCTGTGATATTTCACGTTTGCTTTTCTTGGGTTAAACTCATAATACACTTTATCGTCGAACCAGGCACATCTGAACTTATCCAGTGGTATTTTTGTCCTGAACGCGAGGCCGGATGAGTAGAAGAGGAGTTGGGAAGCAACCTTCTGGACATTCTCGTGTATCGCTCCCGGCTTATAGTCCATTACATATATCAGACCAAATCTCACTTGGAGGACATCGATATGCCCGAATATCCCCGTATTCAGGTTCTTCTCCCAGAACCATACCGGCACTTCACAGGCTATAGTAGTAGAATCGTTGATTAGCATAAAGTTTTCCACCAGGCTGTGTCGTTCGTAATTAGTCCTTTTTGCGGTGAGCGCGAGCGCCGACAAGCGGCAAGCCTGGTTGAATTTTGTTCCTCGATTGATCTTCATGTCAATCTTTAACTGGGACGGCCGTTCATCATCCTTGTAGTAGTCGGGACACCCCTTTTCAAATGATCGAACATACTCTTTAAGCGCATTGAATCCCGGTTCCAGGAGATCAAGCTTTCCCCGGTGGTATTTGAAGTTGTAGTTAAGCCCATGATGCTCGAAGTCCTTGCTGACGATTATATCCTTGCCGAATTTCTTGATAACTTTATTCCGTATGCGATGATAGGTGCATATATCGGAGAATTCCTTTATCCAGACATGAATGGAACTTTTCGATATCTTAACCTTGAATCGACGATTGGTGTATTTGACCGTCTCCTCGATAGTATAGCCGAGGTTATAATGGGTGAGGGCCGCGGTTATTACTTTCGGTTTGTAAGATTTGTGGGAGAGCCTTTTCTCCCGAAACTTTTTTCCGCAATCCTTGTAGAGGTAGATCTGGGTGGTCCCGTATTTCAGGCGGGCGGTCCCTTTCTTGATCACGTGTTTGCCATTACAAGCCGGGCATTTTACCGGTGTT
>Ga0180435_10003596_pt1 | contig 15448 bp, 11 predicted proteins | sample SS_ome_3_FD_132467 | JGI IMG/M metagenome (GOLD analysis project Ga0180435, IMG submission 132467) | Hypersaline lake sediment archaeal communities from the Salton Sea, California, USA - SS_3_S_1 metaG | ecosystem: Environmental > Aquatic > Non-marine Saline and Alkaline > Hypersaline >... | reverse complement strand
ATCCTGCTTTTATCGAGCATCTCCTCCAGGAGTCTGATGGAACGATCGTAGACATCCCGGTCGACCGGAAAAGGGATTCCGTCCTTGCCCCCGTGAGCGAAACTATAGCGGGCCGGGTCCCGGGTCGCGGCCCGGGTTCCATAGATCAATTCCGAAAGAAGGTTTAAGGCCCGCATGCTCTTCGGCCCCAACCCCTGCACCAGTAACGCGCTCTCGAAGGAATCGGGGCGTTCCTCTTCCAGCCTCCGGACAAGGTTAATCATCCTGGTGGAGAGGAGATCCCGAGGAAGGATATTATGCCGGGGAGGCAGATCAAGGCGGGTGATCGTCTTCAACTCCGTGAGTGTCTCAACCGGGGTAAGACGCGTTATTTCAACAATCCCATCCCGCGCCCTCGAACTTTCCCGGGCGGTCAGGTTCAGTGTCTCCCCGCGTCGATCGCAGCAGATCGCCCGGTGGGGCTCGGAGACGAAACTCCTCATCCCTTCCTTCATCCAGTGGTACCGACGAGCGTAACCGGTTTCTTCGTTCATCCCCTGCTGAATCACCGCCCAGGAACCCCGGGAGGTAAATAGAAATGAGTGCTGATAGAGCTGATAGCCATCCTGGAGAGCGGTGTTGTCGACCTTGGCCGAGAGGCGGCTGGCATAGACCAGTTCTTCGCCGTCAACCGGGATCTTTGAAGAATAAGAACGGATCTCATCCGGTGTCTTCCGGGAGACCGTCCCCTTGCCTCCGCAGATATAAAGCCCGGTATCCCTTTCGGTTCCCTTCAACCCCGCTTTGAGTGCCCCACAGACAGTGGTGGTGAGACCGCTGGAGTGCCAGTCGAAACCCAGCGCACAGCCGAAAGCCTGGAACCAGAACGGGTCCGAAAGCCTCCGGATGATCTCTTCGGGCCCCTCCTCCTCCGCCATAATCAGAATGATCGCCCGGGCCAGCTTCCGCATCCTGCCGAAGAGCCATGCCGGAGCTTTGCCATAGTGAAGGGGGAGGTTAGCAATGCCGGTTCGTCCCATATCTAACTCCAAGAAAACTACTTAGTGCCTGAACGAAAACCCTGGGATAAAGGTCATTCAGACTGTGTCGCAACCCTCAAAATGTCATCGCGGGCCCCGAAGGGGCGAAGCGATCTCAATTCACGAACAAAAGATGCTGCCTCCCAACGGGTTGAGATCGCTTCGTCGCTGTGCTCCTCGCGATGACAGTAAAATCGTCAAAAATGGCAATTGTGACACAGTCTAATTGCGAGGGGGAACGACGAAGCAATCTCTCCCGACATTGGTGAGATTGCTTCACTTCGTTCGCAATGACACCTGGTATACACTATCATTGCAATGACATATTCCATGCGTTTATGGGGTTTTCGCTCAAGCACTACATAATCTAATTATTATTTTCCTTTAAATATTTTTTAACCGCCTTCGCCAGGCATAAGTTAACTCCCTTAACCTCAGTCAGTTTTTCCAGAGGAGCATCTCTGATCGCTTCAAGGTTCTGGAACTTATCAAGAAGACGGGATTTCAGGACCGGTCCGATGCTGGGGATTTCGTCTAAAGGAGAGGAAAAACTCTCTTTGCTTCTTAACTTCTTATGATAGGTAACGGCAAAACGGTGAGCCTCATCACGAATTCGCATCAGAAGGTGAAGCGCGGGAGATCCTCTCCGGAATAATACCGGATTCTTACGTCCCGGCAGGAAGACCCGATCTCTGACCACCCGGCCGGTCTTCAATCGCTTCTCCTTCGCCAGAGCTATAACGTCGGGATATTCAATCCCAAGTTCCCGCAACACCCGCAGCGCCATGTTCAGCTGTCCTTTCCCTCCATCAACCACGATCAGTTCCGGAAAGACGCCTTCTTCCAACGCTCGACGATAACGACGACGGAAAAGTTCGGTAATCATGCCGTAATCATCGGGACCCTCAATTGTTCTTATACGATACCGCCGGTATGCCCCGGCGGATTTCTTTCCGCCCCGAAACACCACCATCGATCCAACCGCGGCCTGACCTCCAAGATTGGATATATCAAAACATTCAATTGTGCGGGGCAACTTCTCCAGCTTAAGCCGATCCTGTAATTGACGGAGAACTTCCTCAGGCCGCGGCTCGGAAGACCTCTGTCGAAGAGCAGCCCGGGCATTCTTCCGGGCCAGCTGAAGCAACTGCTTCTTCGTTCCCCGGACCGGAACGGCCAGACTGACTTTTTTTCCTCTTCGCTCCGTCAGGAGTTCCTTTAACACCGGCGTGTGGGCAGGGAGGAAGGGAAGCCCGATATATGCGGGGACCAATTTGTCATGGCTGTAATATTGAAGCAGAAACGAACTTAAAGCCTCCCGATCATCAGGGAATAGATGATTGAATAATACCGTTCTCCCCTCCCCCAGTTTCCCATTCCTGATAGATAGAATCTGAAAGACACTCGATCTATTTAGGGTTTCATAAGCGATGATATCTCTATCCTCTCCGCCGACCCGGCTGACTTTCTGATTCTCCAGTGTTTCTTCTATCGCCCGGATTCTGGCCAGAGTGAAAGCGGCCTTCTCATATTCCAAGCTCTCCGATTCCTTCTTCATCCGCCGCCGTAAATCCACCAAAAGAATTTTCTTCTTCCCTCGAAGAAAGAGAATCAGCTCATCCAGTATCTCCCGGTATTTCTCCGGAGAGATCCTGTCCATACAGGGAGCCGGGCAGCACCCGATCTGGTGATAAAGGCAGGGACGGCTCCGATGCCCGAAGACATTGTCGGAACATGAACGGAAGGGAAATATCTTTCGGAGCCAGCGCAGCGTACTCCGGGCCGAACGCGCGCTGGTATAGGGGCCAAAATATACGGCGCCATCGTCCCGGGGGCGACGGACAAAATTCGGCCGGGAATATTTCTGACTGAGATCTATTCTAAGATGGCAATAGGTCTTATCATCCCGGAGATCAACATTATATAAAGGCTTGTACTCCTTGATCAGGTTGTTCTCCAATATCAAAGCCTCTTTCTCGGTATCGGTCACCAGATAATCAAAATCCGCCACCCGCGCCATCAAGGCAGGAATCCTGGGGCGATTATCCCCCGAACTCCGGAAATAGTTCAGAACCCGGGACCTGAGGTTACCGGCCTTTCCCACGTAGAGAACCTTCCCTTTAGCGTCTTTCATGAGGTAAACACCGGGAAGGGAGGGAAATGTTTTTATCTTTTCTTTTTTCGGGTTCAGATTATATATCTCCGGATTCAATCAGGACGATCAGCCCCGCCTCGGACCCTTTTCAATAGGACTATTTTTGACAGGTAGATTTTGGGACAAGACGATTACCCCCTACCTCGGCCCCAATTAAAAGCAAATATCGAATATCGAACTCCGAATATCGAAGTAGCCTCGACCTGGCTTCTTTTACTTCGACATTCGATATTCGATATTCTGCGGTTCATTATTCGCTTTTATTCCTCGCCGGACCCTTTTATTTCATTTAATCAATCTACCTGTAAATCGAACCCCCCTTTATCAATCCAACCCCAACTCCTGCTCCTGGAGCTGGAGCCATTTATCCCGGACTATGACTGCTTCTTCAAACTTATACTCTTTCGCCAGCTGCTTCATCTTCTTCTCCAACCGCTGCATCTCCTTCGCCAGCTCTTCTCCGGAAAGATACCCTCCCTTGGCCTCCGCTACTAAAGGGACTGTGACGTAATCGGCTTCATAAACGGATCCCAGGATATCCGATATGTTTTTGGCGATTGATACCGGAGTAATTCCATGCTGATCATTATATTCCGTCTGTATTTTTCTCCGGCGGGTAGTCTCCGATATAGCAAACTTCATGGAATCCGTCTCTTCCCCGGCATACATGATCACCGTACCGTTAATGTTCCTGGAGGCCCGGCCGCAGGTCTGGATCAGGGATCGTTCCGAGCGGAGAAAACCGGCCCGGTCGGCATCCATGATGGCAACCAGGGAGACCTCGGGAAGATCAAGGCCCTCCCGGAGAAGATTGATCCCGATCAATACGTCGAACTCCCCCAGGCGAAGATCGCGGATGATCTCTGTGCGGTCCAGGGTCTTAATATCCGAGTGAAGATATTTAACCCGAACTCCCTTGCCTTCATAATATTCAGTCAGTTCCTCCGCCATCCGCTTGGTCAGGGTGGTCACTAAAACCCGTTCGCCCTTATCTACCCTGAGCCTGATCTCCGCCAGAAGATCATCCACCTGATTCTCCGCGCCCCTAACCATAATTCGGGGATCGATTAGACCCGTGGGACGGATAATCTGCTCTACTATTGAACTCCCGCTCCGCTTACGTTCATATTCAGCCGGGGTGGCGGATACATAGATAGTCTGATGAATCCGGTCCTTGAACTCCGTGAAATTCAAGGGCCGATTATCAAGAGCGGATGGAAGCCGGAAACCAAACTCAACCAGAGTCTTCTTCCTGGAACGATCACCCCGATACATCCCTCCGATCTGGGGGACGGTAATATGGCTCTCATCAATAAAGAGAAGAAACTCCTCCGGGAAATAATCCAGCAGGGTGGACGGCGGTTCACCCGGATTTCGGTCGTCAAGATGAAGAGAATAATTCTCAATTCCATTGCAGAAACCGATCTCCTCGATCATCTCCAGGTCATAGTTGGTTCGCATCTCCAGACGCTGAGCTTCCAGCAATTTCCCCCTCTTTTTAAGAAATTCAAGGCGGTCCTTTAATTCCTGGCGTATGGCCCGAGCCGCGCGTTTCAGATTGTCCGCCCCGCTGACATAATGACTCCCTGGGAAGATAACCGCCCGGCGGCATTCGGAAGACCTTTTCGGCCGGAGCGGATCGATATAGGAAAGCCGTTCAATCTCCTCTCCCCAATATTCAATCCGGAGGACCCGATCCGACTCGTAAACCGGAAACACCTCTACTACATCTCCCCGAACCCGGAAGGCTCCCCGATGAAGATCCATATCGTTCCTCTCATATTGGAGGTGAATCAGATCCTGAAGAAGCCGGCGGCGGGGATAATCAATGCCCGGCTTAAGCTCAATAACCTGGTCCCGGTATTCCTCGGGGGAACCAAGTCCGTAAATACATGAGACACTGGCAATGATAATAACATCCCGTCTGGTCCAGAGAGAATAGGTAGCCGCGTGCCGCATCCGGTCGATCTGCTCGTTAATGGCCGAGTCTTTTTCGATATAGCTGTCAGTGGCGGGGAGATAGGCTTCCGGCTGATAATAGTCGTAATAACTGACGAAATACTCCACGGCATTGTCAGGGAAGAGCTCCTTGAATTCTCCATAGAGCTGAGCGGCTAAAGTCTTATTCGGAGCAATTATCAGGGTGGGCCGGTTGACATCGGCAATGACATTGGCCATGGTAAATGTCTTCCCCGAACCGGTCACACCAAGCAGAACCTGGTCCTTAACCCCTTTCCGCAATCCCCGGACCAGTTCCTCCACAGCCCGGGGCTGATCCCCCCGCAGGGAAAAATCGGTGACCAGTTTAAATGGATTAGTAGTATCTATCATATATAACTGCTTCGGAATAGTACGCCTGAAAACGCTTCTCTGATAATAAACCGCGGATTGCGCGGATTTAGCGGATTGCTTTTTCTAATCCTATAAATTTTTGTAATTATAGCTTAGAGTCGCCAAGTTTGTAGTGCGGAACTTTTCCGCCGGAGGCGGATCACCCTCTGGCTGAAGTCCTGCTCCATTCGGGCAGAGCTAAAGCTCTGCACTACGAGTATATATAATCACGGCCCGCCATATAATTTCAGAGAGTTAAAATATTACCTTTTTTCTAATCCGCATAATCCGCTTAATCCGCGGTTAAACAACCTATGAATCTAAGTGCCAGCTTCCGGGAAATAGTTCCGGATTAGTTCCTTATAACCATCCTTTCCGCGCAATCCGGCCAGGTCAGGATCCTCCTCCATCCAATCCAGGTCCTGGTAGCCAAGGTCAAGCGCCCTCTTTAATGCCTCAAGGGCCTTCTGCTCCTGGTTTAAAAGGGCGTAGCTGCAACTGAGATTATATAAAATGACGGGATCGGATGGACTTAACCTGGCCAATTTTTTGTCCAATAACAGTCCTTTATCAAACCAGCCTTTCCTGGTATAGGCATCGGCCAGAGGAATCAGCGCGTCGATAAATTCCTGGTCATCCCGGATCAGATCTTCAAAAAACCTGATCTGAAAATCAAGATCTTCTTTCAAAATATCATCCTTGCTTAAGTTTCATAGTTAATGCTATAGTAGGTTCTATTAAAATTTATTGTCCCAAGTTTTTTCATAAGTCTCGGGACAATAAATATAGTTAAAAAGGTAGCCGCAGGCTTTAGCCTGCGTTTATTGCGCACCCTAAAGGGTGCGGCTACCAAAAGTTAGCGCGAAGCGCTAAATTCCGGAAGGTATTTAGGTTCAGTTATCGTAAAAGCTGTTAACTGATATATTTATCACTCAGGAGAAAAAACAACCAGTATATTATTATGAAAAATAAACTATTTATATCTCTATCGATAATTCTGGCAATAGCACTGGGCGCGAGCATGCCCGCCCTCGCCGGTTATAACAGGGATTCCCGGCCGGAATCCCGGAAAAACATGGTCTGGGAATCAGAAATTACGCTCGGCGAAGATGTCACTATTCCTGGGTTCTGGAGGCCGCGGAACAGAAACGGTTACCGATGGGTTGATGCCGACCAGGATGAAGCGGGACGCTGGCATTCCGGCTACTGGGTCCCAATCAATGCCGAGAAGATGGAAGAACAGACCCATTACCCGGGATACTGGGGCCCCTCTATCCGTAACGGATTTGTGTGGTTAAACCGGGAAGATCGCGCCGGAGAGTATCCGGACGGTTCCTGGGAGAAGATGAATTCATTTCAGATGAACAAATCTCCTCTGAAATGGGTCCCCGGGCACTGGAACGGAAGAGTATGGATGGACGGTTACTGGCGGGTACCCGAGAAGGATGGTTTCGTCTGGGTTGAAGGCTATTACCGTACTAACGGCCGCTGGCAGGAAGCTCACTGGGAGCCGGAAGAGAAAGCACTCGAGGAAGAGGAACAACTATCCCAGGTAATGCCATAGTATCAATCCCGCGGCAAGCAGGGCGAGGATCCCCCCGGCGATTATAAGGCGCTGACGACGAACCAGATCACTGCTGAATTTATGCTGGGATATTGTATGGAAACTACCGGTGCTCAGATAACTGGCTAATCTATGGGTATCATCGCCAACCTGATTAATCTTTCCAGCCTCTATATTTTTATTGATCTCTTTTCTGAATCCCGAACCGGAAAAGCGGCGTTCCTTCCGCAAGACTTTCTCCAACCGCTTGATCTCCCGGGTAATACCGCTGATCTCGCTGTTGATATCGGAGATCTGAGACTGGAAATATCTTTTTTTCAGCAATTTCAAAATTATTCCTATCACCGCAGAGTGAAAAAATTAGCTCTGCAATTTATTTAACCGCGGATTATACGGATTATGCGGATTAGAAAAAAGACAACATGTTAGCTCTTTTAAAATTATAATGGGGCCGTAATTGTATATACTCGTAGTGCAGAGCTTTAGCTCTGCCCGAATGAAGCAGGGCTTCAGCCAGAGGCTAATCCGCCTCCGGCGGAAAAGTCCCGCACTACAAACTTGGCGACTCTAAGCTATAATTACAAAAATCAAAAGTATTACGAAAAGGCAATCCGATAAATCCGCTTAATCCGCGGTTTATTTTAAAAGATAGCTCAGCCGAATCAATATGGCGACCAGGATGGCCAGGATGGCGGCGGGGAGGAAGAGGAAAAATCCCCGGCGAATAAGTTCGCCGGGACGGTCCGGCAAACTCTCCGCAGGAACAGAGACAGGCAGAGGCTGACTCTCTGCTTCTTTCACGTCCGATGTACTCAATGCGTCTATCTTCCCCCGGGCTTCGATATACCCCCTCTTTGCTTTCGCGACTATTGCCAGCGCTCCGGCTAGTTCTGCTTTCAGGCTCTCTTCGGGCCAGGTTTTCTCTTTAATTCCACGGACTTCGGTGATTATTCGGTCAAACTCATCCCTGGTTATCTTTACCAGAGAATGCTTCCTTTTTAGTTCACTCTCTTCCTTATCCAAAACCGCGATCCCGCGCTCCAGATTGACCAGGACTTCCCTTTTGACCAGGTCCAGTTCCTCCCGCTGTCGCCGGAGTTCCTCCAGGTCAGCCTTCTGTTTCTGCATCTCTTCCTGCTTCTTCTTCAGGAAAGATATCCGCTCGGTAGTCCGATCGACCATATCGGTCAGACTGGATATCGGCGGAGACTCGACTTCTTTTTCGACAGCCGGCTTCTTATCATCGGTCTTTTCGATATTCTTCACTTTTTCATTCATATGCTACCGCCTCTGGTGTTAGCTTGGTGCTCGCGCACCAATTTTAACGCAAATTTTAAAGTTGTATCCAGGAATTTGATAAAAATATTTTACGTAGAAATAATCTTATAGTATTATTTTTTACGGCCGCAGTCAAGATCCCTAACTTAATAATCGGCGTGAATTCCGGGGACACAGTATTTAATTATCGGAATAATTGAGGAACTTCCTGAATTTAGTATTGTGTCCCCGGAATTCCCAGAATTTAGTATTGTGTCCCCGGAATTCCCATGACATAAAGTCATGGGGGTCTCCACTACCCACAACACCCCCCGAACCTGATTTCAGCGGCCAACGACGGAGGCCACAACTTCTCCAAATCCGCACACTCTTATTCTTTTCCTGAAGAATAAGATTAAAATAAAACTGTAATATTTCTCAATGCTTGCATACTATTATTTTTTCTTCGAAAAAATAATAAATAATATGATGATCTGCAAACATTTTGGCGAGTGCGGGGGATGCCGCTTCCAGGATCGGGAGTACTCTCTCCAGCTGGAGGAGAAAGATAAACTCTGCCGGAGACTGCTCGAGGACTCCGGGATCAAGACCGAACTGCGGGCAATAATCCCCTCCCCCGAACCTTTCTATTACCGGAATAAGATGGAGTATACCTTCTATCACGATGGAGGAGAACTGGTCTGCGGACTCCATCGAAGAGATAAAAACCGGAGTGTCTTCCAACTGGAAGAATGCCCGCTCTTCTCGGAAGATCTCCCCCTCATTATGGCCACGGTAATGGAGTTCGCCCGTGCTACCGGTTTACCGGCTTACCATCCTTATCGGCATGAGGGATTCTGGCGAAATCTGGTGGTGCGGGAAGGAAAATTCACCGGCCAGATTATGGTCAACCTGGTTACTTCGTCGGAAGGAAAGATCGATGAGGAGGCTCTCCGGCAAGCCTTTGAAGGATTGCCTACCGAAAAACGGATCGTTTCTCTAATCCATACCGTCAATGACAGTCTCTCCAACGCCGTTATCCCCGAGCGGGTATCAATTCTCAGGGGAGACCCGTTTTATGAAGAAAAACTCTTCCAGCTCTCCTTCCGGATACCCCCCTTCTCGTTCTTCCAGGTCAATCCCTTTATCATGAATATATTTTACCCTGAACTGCACCGGATACTCGATCTTAAGGGGAGTGAAAAGATCCTCGATATATTCTGCGGGAGCGGGACCATCGGTCTGGTTCTATCTTCCCGGGCGGAGTCAGTTCTCGGAATTGAACTTGATGAAACAGCTGTCGAGAACGCCCGTTCAAATGCAAGGCTCAACCGGGTTGGGAACCTCTCATTTATAGCCGGAAAAGCCTCGCGGGTGATGGTGGAAAATCGGGAGGAGTGGCCCGGCCAATTTGATCTGGTGGTAGTCAATCCTCCCCGCTCCGGGATCAGCAAGAAAGTAGTAAAACGTATTCTGGAAATTGAACCTGAGAGGGTGGTCTATTCATCCTGCAACCCGAAGACCTTCTTCCCCCAGGCTGGAATGCTGCTTGAAAGATATCACCTGGAGACCGTACAACCGTTCGACTTTTTCCCCCAGACACCGCATATGGAATTACTGGCGGTCTTCCGGAGGAAAGAGAGCAATTAAGACCACGAAGGAGCTTACTGCTTCCTCTCCCGGAGGAAACGGAGGATATCAGCATCAATGTCAGCGCCTTCAACCACACTGTCGATCCGAACTCGAAGAGAAAAGACCGGAATGGAGCCCTTCGGAAGCCGGGGGAAGCGAACCGCGTCCTTCTCGGTAGTAAGAAGAATCTCCGCCCCCCGGCGCGCGGCTTTATTCAGAACATCTATCAGTTCCTGCTGACTGTAAATATGGTGATCCGCGAAACGGCGCGAATGAATCACCTGGACGCCCAGGCCGGATAGCATCTTCTCAAAACCCTCAGGGTTAGCAATCCCGGCCAGGGTCGCGGCTTTCATCCCCCGGATAAAATCAAGGGACGCTTTTATCGAGGTCCGGACATCATAGAGATAAATCGGATTATGGCGGCACTCCAATATTCGGGCCCGTTGATTATATTGTCTCAACTCCTTCTTCAGCTCATCCTGGCCACCGGAGACAGCCTTGGTGATGAAGAGAAGATCGGCCCGGGAAAGATTACGGCAAGGTTCCCGGAGAATTCCCCGGGGAAAGATATGACCATTTCCAAAAGGGCAGTTCGCGTCTATCAGAACAATATCCAGATCACGTTTTAAGTCGAGATGCTGGAAGCCATCGTCAAGGATTATAGTGTCCGCTTTGAAACGACGGATCGCGTATAACGCCCCCTTACGCCGGTTGCGGTTAATTACAACCGGGACGCCTTCCAGATTAGAAGCCAGCATATAGGGTTCATCTCCCGCGACCAGTGAGTTGAGGAGAATATTATACCCATCTGAAACCACCCGGGTGGTTGGAGCTCCTCGAAGTTTCTCCTTTAATCGGCGCAACCGTGGACCTCTTTTGCGCCGGTACCCCCGACTTACTATGGCCACCTTACGGCCGCGGGAATTAAGCAATCCGGCCAGGCGTTCCACCACCGGTGTTTTTCCGGTACCTCCCAATGTAATATTGCCCACACTGATGACCCAGGCAGTAACCGATCGGGCACGGAATATCCTGAGACGATAGAACAGGCATCGGATCTGGATCACCACCAGATAAAGAAGTGATAATCCCCCTATAAATACCTTAAAAATTCCAACCGAGAACCCTTTCTTCTTCCCTGCCAGAACCTTCAGATAATATTTTTCTATCTGTTCCCTCATATTATTTTTCCTCTGGAAAAATAATCCTGATTAATTCAAGATTACGACGGCTGGCTCCTCGGCATTTCTCAACCAACCGGCGCGCGTTCTCGCCCATCTCATTTCGCCGGACCGGATCGGAAAGCAGTCGGGCTAACTCTTCTGACAACTCTCCCTCATTCCGGATTCTCACAGCTCCCCCGGCCTGGACAAGATCATCAGCTATCTCCCGGAAGTTTTCCATATGCGGACCGAAGATAATCGGACAACCAAACGATGCTGGTTCAATCGGATTCTGCCCTCCATATCCTCGTAAGCTCCTTCCGATGAAAGCCACCGTTGCCAAGCCATAATGATCTGATAATACTCCCATGACATCCAAAATTACAACCTCTGATTTTTTCTGGGCCATTGGAAGATTCAAGAGCGAAGTATAAAGACTATACGCCTGATTCCTGGAACGGAGCACCTCTTCTATAGCGCCTACCCTCTCCATATGTCGCGGGGCGAGGAGAAGGCGCAGGCCGGGGTAACTCTCACGAAAATCAAGATACGCTTCATACAGAATCAAATCTTCACCTTCATAAGTACTGCCTCCAACAAACATCATGTCCTTACTTTCCAAACCTAGTATTTCTTCCAGTTCTTTCCGTGAATCCCGCGGCAATTCCGGCCCCGGGAGTGAGTCAAATTTGATATTACCGGTCACAGTAACCCGGTCGGAAGGCGCCCCCAATCTTCTGATCCGGGAAGCATCCTCTTCCGATCTCATTCCGAACGCGGTCACCATCTTAAGTAGAGGCCCGACTAGAAAGTTAACCTTACTATAACCGCGAAAAGAAGAGGTCGAAATCCGCCCGTTAACAATCACTATCGGGATTTCTTTTCTCCGGGCAGTCATAATCATACCGGGCCAGATCTCCGTTTCAACCAGGATAAGGACGCGCGGGCGGGACACACTGATCAATTTATTTATCACCCACCCCAGATCCAGAGGGGAAAGAATTGCTACCACGCCGGAACCAAGTTTTTTCCTGGCCAGATCGCGGCCGGCCGCCGTCTGGCAGGTCAAGATTATTTTCTCTTCAGGATATTCTTTCCGTAACGAATTGATTAGAGGCAACGCGGCGGTCACCTCCCCGACTGACGCGGCCTGAATCCAGATGGAATGCTCAGCATTGAGATCCCTCCCGGTAGGCCCGTAAAAGCCCCACCTTTCAGCCATCCCCTTCCGGAAACGCCTGGTAGTTGCCATCCGGAAGAGAAAAAATGGAGTAGTAATCAATAGCGCGATTGAGAATAGATAGTTGTAAACAAAGTACATGAGAAGTGCCTAAAGTTGAAAGTGCCTAAAGTTGTTCGCTTTCACCTGGGTTTCCAGCTTTTCCGAGTCAGGTGAACAAATAGAGCAATTCACTATACTTATTAAATTCGAGTTTTATTCTAATCCTTGTCACAGATCCTGCTTCCATAATTGCTCAACTAAATTTTTGAAATATATCTTGAATGTTGTTTCAATGCTTGCAAATTCTTATTTTTCGCAGAAAAATAAGATATTGAAAGAACCCGGGGTTGACAACAGTAATAACCGTGTTTATCTTAATGTACATTAGAATGCAGATTACAAAACAATAATTTTTGCGGAGCAAAAATTATATGAAGATATCCACAAAACTGCGGTTCCTCAAAATTTGTATGGTGGTTATTCTTGCGGCTATCGGTCTGCTGTTAATTGAGCTATTCTGCCGGCGCTTGATACCGCCGCCGGATAATTTCTATATCTGGCCGCCCGGAATAGAACGGACCTATACACCGGATCAGAAGATCCTTCCCGGAACCAGTCCGCGAGTCTGGTTCCGTACCAACTCGTACGGGTTGAGGAGTTTTAATCCCATACCCACCGATGATTACCGAATTCTGGTCATGGGGGGGGGCGCGGCGGAATGTCTCTACCTCAACCAGAGAGAGACCTGGCCCCGCCGGATCATCTCTCTTCTGCAGGAGGCGCCTCCTCAATTACGGACCTGGGTCGGAAATGGAGGTAGAATCGGGCAGAATAGCCGCGATAATATACTTCAACTTGAAAAGCTCCCCCTCAAAGCTCTCGATATAGACTCGATTATCATATTGACGGGGGTGGACGACCTTCTCCTCCCTCTACGACAGGGTGAGGGCTATAATCCCGCTTATATGGAACAGCCCGGATCATATACGCGTCAGCTGGACCACGCCTTCCGATTTGTTCCCTACCAGTACTCCCTCCCCACCCCTCCCTTTTATAAAAAATTAGGGGTATGGAGGGTCGCCAAGCGTATCTTCCTCCACTTCTTCGGTGAACGTCCAGAGGACCCCGGGGGTAAGATGATAGCGAAATGGCGAAAGGCCAGGCAAGAATCAGATGTCCGGCTGGAAGATCTACCGGACCTGGGACCCGCTCTGGATGAATATAAAAACAATTTAGAAAAGATTATAAACTTAGCGGTGAGGAAAGGTATCCGGATAATCTTTGTTACCCAACCTGCCCTCTGGAAGGATAAGATGACCCCGGAAGAAAAAGAACGACTCTGGATGGGAGGGGTGGGACAATTCAAGACCGTGCCGGGACAACCTTATTATACACCCGGGGCACTCGCGCAAGCACTGGAAACCTATAACGCCCTCCTGACCAGTTTCTGCCGTTGGAAAGGAGTAGAGTGCATAGACCTGGCAGCCCGATTTCCCCGCAATACCGAGCTCTTCTACGATGACTGCCATTTTACAGTCAAAGGATCGGAATATATAGCCCGGGAGATATCGGACTATCTTTTAAGCAGACCACCGTGGAGGGTTGAACAATAATGTCCTGAGTTATATTGTGTGGGAACTTATATTGTTAGTATTAGGAGTACCGGTACTTCTAAATTCCAAAAACCAAATCCCAAATACCAAATAAATTCCAAATACCAATGATCAAAATTCCAAACAAATCACCAAAACGCAAGAAGATGCTCTAAATCTCACTGCCAAGCCTATGCCATTGGGAGAAGCTTTCGCAAGCCTAGGCTCCGCCAAGCGGGTTTTGTAATTTGGAATTTGTCATTGGTGATTTATTTGTTATTTGGTGCTTGTATTTTGGAATTTAGTTATATCGAATAGCATTAGTTTTCAGAATAAATATTGTCTACCAACATACAATATAATTAATAAGGAGGTATATGATGCTCTGGATTCCGGTTATAATAATCGCTGTCGCGCTAATCTGGCTGATCTCAGCTTATAACGGTCTGGTTCGGGTACGGCAGAGGGTGAAGAATGGATGGTCACAGATCGATGTCCAGCTAAAACGCCGTTACGATCTGATCCCCAACCTGGTAGAGACCTGCAAGGGTTACATGCAGCATGAACGGGAAGTCCTGGAGAATGTAACCAAAGCCCGGACTCAGGCGATCGAAGTGAGCGGCGGCGCGGCAGAACAGGCCAAGGCCGAGAATTTTCTTTCTCAGACCCTCCGTTCCCTCTTTGCCGTAGCGGAGAATTACCCACAGCTGAAGGCTAATGAAAATCTGCTTAAGCTTCAGGAAGAGTTAACCACCACCGAAAACAGGATATCCTTCGCCCGGCAGCATTATAATGACCAGGTAATGAAGCTCAATACCCGGATTGAGGTCTTCCCTACCAACCTGATCGCCGGAACATTCGGCTTCACCAGAAAAGATTTTTTCCAGACCGAGGAATCCGTGGAAAGGGAACCCGTAAAGGTAAGTTTTTAATTCCCACGATATTCCTTGATAAAAAGATATACAAACTATCAATTACATTTTTCCCCGGATAAATCACAAATTCCAAGCACCAAATTACAAATAAATTCCAAATTACAATCATCAAAATTCAAAAAAATTCACCAGAACACAAGAAGATAATTTCAATCGTATTGCAACGCCTATGCTATTGAGAGGCTCCTTCACAAGCCCAGGCTCCACCAGGCGGGTTTGTAATTTCGAATTTGTTTTTTGGGATTTATTTGGGATTTGGAATTTGGGATTTGGAATTTATTTTAATTAGCCTCGCTAATTAAAATCATTATGTACGAAGAGATCGGACAGAATAAACGTAACTCGGTGATACTGGTGGTTGTCTTCGCGGCGGTGGTAATCCTGCTTGGATATATATTCGGCCAGGTAGCCGGATTCGGCTATTTCGGGATTGTACTGGCGTTTATTATCTCTTTGATAATGGCCCTCTCCGGATACTTCAAGGGGGATAAGATTGTGCTGGCGGTGAGCCGGGCAAAACCGGCGCGGAGGGATGAATCCCCCCAGCTTTATAACATAATGGAGGAACTGGTTAT
>Ga0180435_10003595_pt1 | contig 15455 bp, 10 predicted proteins | sample SS_ome_3_FD_132467 | JGI IMG/M metagenome (GOLD analysis project Ga0180435, IMG submission 132467) | Hypersaline lake sediment archaeal communities from the Salton Sea, California, USA - SS_3_S_1 metaG | ecosystem: Environmental > Aquatic > Non-marine Saline and Alkaline > Hypersaline >... | reverse complement strand
TGGCAGGCGGTGATGCAACAGGGGGGCGCAGTTTCGGTCTCGGGGTTCGAAGCCTATTTGGACGCCCTGATGGCATTCTCACTGCTTCCTCGAAAGATTGGTCATCGCCTGGCCATTTTGTCCGGTCCGGGTGGTTTGGCGGTGTCTGCTTCGGAAGCATGCGGCCGGGCGGGTCTTCAACTGGCAAGCCTATTACCAGAGACTCAGGCGGCATTGAAAAAAATCATTCCGCCCACCGGCACGAGTGCCAAGAACCCCGTTGATGTCGGCCTGGTGGCCTCCATAGATATGGATATCTATGTTCATTCGGCCCGGGCCGTGTCGGCAGATCCGGGTGTCGACGCCCTGGTGGTGATCGGTGCCGGACTGACACCGGAGACCAATCAGGTCTACACGACGGGGCTCATCAAGGTTCAGAAGGATTGCGGCAAGCCGATTCTAATGGTAAAGATACCCGGATTTGACAAAAATCTGGCCAAACAGTTCTGTGAGGCAGGACTCCCGTTTTTCGACTCTGCCGAGCGGGCCATTCAAACCTATGCGGCTGCAAAACGATACCGTGACTGGCAGCACCAGCAGCTGGGCTAATTTCTCAACGGAGGTGCACATGTTTTTATACTGGCGCGTACAGCAGGATTTGAATTGCCTGGGCGAATACATTCAGTTCCACGATCCAGCCATGATTCGGTCCATGCAGATTTGGATCCGAAAAAATTATACCGGCCTGGCCTTTGCCTCAGGTTTTTTTGATGAGGCTTCCTGCGGGGAGCATTTAAACTAAATTTATGAGTTGGCAAATTTCAATTTTATATTGAAGGTAGTTTTTATTTTTATGCATAAATAACAAGTTGTTATTTGCTAATCTATATTTATTGTTGACAACACAATGTGGTATATAGTAATATCGTTTTCATGAATATCACTGGGCCCAATTTTATCTTTCCTGCCGCCTTGCGGAAAGGCGTTCGCATAGCAGTGGCCGCATTGCTGTGCCTCAGCTTATACGCCACAGGTATCATGGCTTCGCAGAGCTGTGGTGTTTGCTGCTGCAACAGCCTTTCTCAGATGAGCTCGCTGGATCCCACTGACCTGGACGCTCAATCCTCGCACGGCTGCTGTTCTCCCAGTAAAGAAGAATCCTGCAGCGTGGAAGCGGCACAAGCACATGAATTGCCGGTGGCCTTGTCTTCCGAGGGCCAACAACAGCATCGCATTTCGACAGGTATCGTCCCTGGCGATATCAACGCCGTCAAAGGTGAAACCAGCACCCACCGTTCATCCGCTTTTTCATTCTGCAATCAAAATTTCCAATCAGCGCCTATTTTTGTGCAGAACATGTCCTTTCTCATTTAACACCCACCCGAATTTTTTCGTTTTTCCTGATTTTTCATTTGAGGCTGCCGGGTCTCATGGCCATTCATAGGCGAGCAGTTTTTCTGAAAAATGACGCCATTGATCCGCCCCAATGCCACATTCGCTGCAACCCCTTAAAAATATATGGAGATAACACCATGTCGAAAAAAGAAACAAAGGTACAATCAGATAAAACTGCATCCAAAAAAGCCACTGTTTTGGGTACCCGAAAAACGAAACGCCTCCCGTTGATGATGGGTATTGGCGTTTGCTTCGTTTTCATGACGGCTCTGGCTGCCTTCTATTTGACCCAGGGCAAGAACACCACAACGGCTGTTGCCAGCGGTCCGCTCAGCATCGATGGCACTGCCGTTACATTTTCTGCCCGTATGTTTGACGATGGTCAGGCCCGCCATTTCGAACACGTGGATGGAAGCCATACCATTCGCTACTTCATTCTCAAAAGCTCTGACGGCATCCTGCGAGCTGCCTTTGATGCCTGTGATGTGTGCTGGCCTTCCAACAAGGGTTACGTTCAAGAGGGCGACACCATGGTCTGCAGGAACTGCGGACGCCGATTCGCCTCTGTCCTGATCAATGAGGTCAAAGGCGGATGCAATCCCGCACCCCTAAAGCGTCAGATCGTGGGCGATAAGCTTGTTGTCCAGATTAAGGATATTCAGCAGGGACGCCAGTATTTTAACTTTGATGAAAAGGGGTAGACATGAATCTGAGTACCATATCCATAAAAAATCTGTTCCGGCGCAAAGCCAAAGCCGCTTTTATGCTTGCTGGCTTGATTGTGGGGGTGTCTACGGCTGTCGGTATCATCAGCTTCCTGAAGGCCATGACCATGGATATTAACCACAAGCTTGAAAAGTTCGGTGCCAACATCCTGGTGGTACCCAAAACCGAAACCCTGTCGCTTTCCTATGGTGGCCTTTCACTGGGAGGGGTATCCTTTGAAATGCAGGACATCAACCAGGCGGATCTGAGCCGAGTCAAGACGATAAAAAATTCAGCCAACATTGCTGCGCTGGGCCCGCTGGTATTGGGTGTGGCCACTGTGGGTGATAACAAGGTCCTGGTTGCCGGTCTTGATTTTCAGGCGACCCGTATCTTGAAGCCCTGGTGGAACCTTAAAGGCGCGTTTCCAGGACCAGAGGGCATTATCCTGGGGGCAGAAGCGGCAAGGGTCTTCGATGCCGGTATGGGTGACACCCTACGCATCAACGATCAAAGCATGGTTGTTTCCGGTATTCTGGAACCTACCGGTTCGCAGGATGACCAGCTGATCATGACGCAGCTTGCCACCGCCCAGTCCATTTTTCACAAGCAAGGACGTGTATCCATGGTGGAGGTCGCGGCCCTTTGCAAGGACTGCCCCATCGAAGCCATGGTCAAACAGTTATCGGACGTATTGCCAGGGGCCAGGGTAATGGCCATTCAGCAAGTGGTCAAGGGCCGTATGGAGACCTTGCAACAACTCAAGACATTTTCATACGGCATCTCCGGTGTCATACTTTTCATTGGCAGTCTGGTCGTGCTGGTGACGATGATGGGCAGTGTGCGGGAAAGAACCAAAGAAATCGGTATCTTTCGCGCCATTGGATATCGCAGGGAACATATCATGCGGATTGTCATGATGGAAGCCGCCATCGTTTCCGGGTTGGCTGGTGTGATCGGTTATCTGCTGGGATTTGCTGTCACCAAGGTCGGTCTGTTGATCTTTGGCGACAGCCATCCATCCATGGCTTCCTTTGATATCGTTCTGGCGGTAAATGCCGTTCTGGCCGCGCTGGTCTTGGGGTTGATCTCGAGTGCCTATCCAGCCTTGATGGCTGCCCGACTGGACCCGAACGATGCGCTGAGAACCCTCTAACACGAATATTGATTGAGAGGTCATCATCTATGAGCTATGTCATTATGGAGAAAGTTTCCAAGAAATTCGGTCATGGGAATACAGCCGTTACTGCCTTGGACAATATCGGATTTACGATTGCACAGGGTGAATTTGTGGCTGTCATGGGGGAGTCCGGCGCCGGCAAATCAACTCTATTGAGTATCTTGGGGGCCATGAGCGCCCCTACAAATGGACGGCTGGTGGTCGATGGCATGGATGTTTACCACCTGCGGCCGGAACAACAAACAGATTTTAGGAGAGAGTTTCTGGGATTTATCTTTCAAAGCTTTCATCTGGTTCCCTATTTGACGGTGCTTGAAAATGTCATGCTGCCCCTGGCCGTCATCAAGATGAGCAACCGGCAAAAGAAAGAGATGGCCCAGTCCGCGTTGATCCAAGTCGGCCTGACAGAAAAAGCAGACCGGCTTCCCAATCAGATTTCAGGCGGTGAATCGGAACGGGTTGCCATTGCCCGGGCCATCGTCAACGAACCGCCTGTTCTGTTGGCCGATGAACCCACCGGCAATCTGGACAGCCAAACGTCTCGGGAAATCATGCAGCAGCTGAACACGTTGAATCGTGCGGGTATGACCATTATCATGGTGACGCACAGTCAGGCATGTGCCGATTATGCCCGTCGATTGTTGCAGATTTCCGATGGAAAGCTGATCAAAGACCAACCAACGGTCAGAAGCGTACCAGCGCCGCATCAAGCCAACAACAGGGCGCGTGCGAGCTATTGACAAAAGTGCTGGGTTGACGTAGGCCATAGTAGCTGATTGCAAATGCAATCGCCCCTCAATTAATGACTACCGACACAAGGAGGATGGCCGATGAAGATCGAACTCAGTACTACCACGGTGGAATTCACGCCCGAGGCTGACTATGAAAAAACGATGCTGGAAGGACTGTGGCGCATGCTGGTGGATTGCGCCCGCTTTAACAAGAAGCTGGTACCCGTGGGCGAGTACGTCCCGGTCAAAAGTAACACCGCATCCTTTGCCGTGGAAGGTGATGCGGCAGAAGATGAATATCCTGTGGTCTACGTGGACAAGGATTGTACCTGCTATTGCCAGACATGTAACAAATACGTCAATCTGAAGGCTGGCGACCGCATACCGCCCTGCTGTGGTAAGTTGATGGAATTGCTGGACTAGAAGCCATCTCAAAAAGAACGTTGGGCCCAATTTTCCGTTTTTGTAGATAGCCTCTGTTCACATCTTAAAAGGGGAGAAAGCATGCGTCTCGTTTCATGGAACGTCAACGGTATCCGAGCGGCGGTTAAAAAGGGTTTTCAGATCACGCTGTCAGCCCTGAATGCAGATGTCTTGTGCATCCAGGAAACCAAGGCTCAAGACGAGCAGGTCAAAGAAGCCCTGTCCAGTATTGACGGGTATCGACTATACACCAACTCGGCTGAAAAAAAGGGGTATGCTGGAACGGCGATCCTGAGTGCAAGAGCACCTGCCGCCGTGCAAATGGACATGGGCATCGACGCACATGATCAGGAAGGTCGCGTCATCGCGCTCGATTTTGACGATTTCTATCTGGTCACGGTCTACACACCCAATTCCGGCAGCGAATTAAAGCGCCTCGAGTACCGGCAGGAGTGGGATGCCGCCTTTTTAAATTACCTGAAATCCCTGGAAAAGGAAAAGCCAGTGGTTGCCTGTGGCGATTTCAATGTGGCACATAGGGCCGTCGATTTGGCGAGACCGGATGCAAATTATAACAAAACTGCCGGCTACATGCAGGTCGAAATCGACGGCATGGACAACATGCTTGCCGCCGATTTTGTGGACACCTATCGACACCAGCATCCAGATACAATCAAATACAGCTGGTGGAGTTATCGGGCAGCTGCCCGGAAACGGAATATCGGCTGGCGGATCGACTACTTTCTGGTTTCCCGAAGCTTGGTCGACCGTATCGACAACACGGATATCTTAAACGATATTATGGGCTCGGATCATTGCCCGGTTTCATTGGACTTGGTGGAATAGGCCCCATTGTTTTCAATCATGAGTCTAGTCTATACAGCTGTAAACTGATTCTATTCGCCCGTGAACACCGGTGTTCTTTTTTCCAGAAAAGCCGTAAAACCTTCCACGCAGTCTTTGGATCTTCCGACAATGGCTGAACCCTCTGTCTCCACCTGGAGACCTTGGTCGAGTCCTTCGTAGGCACCGGCAGATAACGCCTTTAATACACAGCTGACGGCAATGGGAGGCCTTTGGGCCAGCTCCTTGGCCAAAGCCATCACATCCTGCATCAAGCGTTCCGGGGGTGATATTTGATTGACCAATCCGATATCGAGCGCTTCCCTGGCTGTGATTTTCTTGCTGAACAGTATCAAATCGAGTGCTTTCGCCTTACCCACAATCAGGGGAAGGCGCTGTGTCCCTCCCCACCCGGGTATAATACCCAGATTCAATTCGGTCAAACCCAGGAGTACCTTGGGGCCATCCGCCATGATGCGAAAGTGGCAGCACATGGCCAGTTCGAGGCCGCCACCCAGTGCAAAGCCGTTGATGGCCGCGATAACCGGCTTTGAAAAGCGATCGATGCGCCGCCACAATTCCCGGCCCTTGGGGCTGGTCTGGTGACTATTGGCCGCATCACTGACATCGAATCCAGCAGAAAAGCATTTTTCGCCCGCACCGGTGATAACGAGCACGCGAACATCCCGGTCGTTTTCGAGATCGTTCACAGCACTTTCAAATTCCAGCATGGTCGCCAGATTCCATGCATTGGCAGGCGGGTGATCGATGGTGACGACGGCGATGTGGTCCTTTTTTTCAATGACAATGTTTTCAAATGGCATGGCGTTCTCCTTACCGATAGGCGCCCTCTTTGATCATTTGGGTGGGCTTGAAAATTTCTTTGTCAAATCTTTCAGCAAGCCTCTCGAGCCTCTGGGTCAGGTCCTCGGGTTCAATTCCTTTAATCAGCGCCATGGGGCCAAAGGGGCTGCCGGTCGCATTGATGATGGCCGTATCCACGTCCTCGAGTGCGCAGGCCCCTTCAGCGATAATCTTGGTGGCTTCATTGGCATTGACAGCCACCAGGTCCATGGGGTCGAGCTTTTCAGTGGCCTTGGATACGTCGATTGCAGGGCGACCCGCTGACCAATCAAATAGACCCTTGCCGGTTTTTTTCCCAAATTCATTGGCCTTGAATTTAGCCGTAAGGGTTTTTCCGGCTCGAAAATCTTCGTGGATGGCATCGGCAAAATAAGCACTGCCGTGATAGGAAATATCGAGTCCCGTATAATCCATGGTTTCATAAGGGCCCATGGGGGAGCCCATGTTCCTGAAGATGGCATCCACTGCTTCAGGCTCGGCAATTTTTTCATCCAGAAAGCAGCCCAGAAGCACTGCGCTGGGCGCCTGAACCCGGTTAACGATGAACCCAGGCACGTCCTTTTTGACGATGACCGGCACCTTGTTGTTTTTGATCACAAAGTCATTCCCGATTTTCAGGGTTTCGTCTGAGGTCAGCTCTCCCTTGATCACCTCAACGAGCTTCATCAGCACGGCCGGGTTGAAATAGTGCAATCCCAATACCTTATCAGGCCTTTGGGTGGCCGAGGCAATCTCGGTGATTTTCATGGTGGATGTGTTGGATGCAAAAATTGTATGGCCCGGTGCGGCGGCATCCATGGCCTTGAAGGTTTCCTTTTTCAGGTCCATGATTTCTGGAATCGCCTCGACAACCAGATCGGCTTCCTGGACAGCCTGTGCCAGGTCCGTACAAGGGACTAGAAGATCCGACTGGATCTTTTGAAAGTGATCGGCAGGCACCTTTCCTTTGGAGACCAGCTTTTCCAGGCTCGCCTGGATGCGGCCCACACCCCGGTCCACAAATTCCTGCTCGATATCCCGGAGAAACACCTTGTAGCCTGCAATCAGCGCCACTTCAGCGATGCCGTGGCCCATGTCACCGGCACCGATGACTGCAATGGTCTTGATGTCGTCAATGTTCATTTTGGGGTCTCCTTTTTCTATTTTGTTTGAAATGGCTATAGCAAATGATGGCTTCATTTGAAACTGTTTTGTCGGATATAGAGCCGTAAGCAAAATAGTAATTGCCGAGACTGGGCAATATTTGATAAATATTATTCCTATGAAGCCGTCAAAAACACCTTGCCAGATATTGGGATTTGACATCGGATCCGTTGCCATTGCCGTTACCGGTGTGGCCATTGACAAAGAGATTCTTTGGACGAGGTACGGCTTTCATCATGGTAATTTGAAGCAAACTCTCAGCGCGCTACTGACCGGCATAGACCTCTCACAGGTGGGCTGGATCGCCGCGACCACATCAACGCCGGATGTCATCAAGGCCACCTGCCGATATGATAATCGCATTGCCGTGATCTCGGCCGCCCGCACATTTCACTCAACCGTTGGTTCAATCCTGATCGTGGGTGGCGAGAAATTTGGACTGATACGCTTTGATCGGAACGGCAACTATCTGGGCTACAAAGCCAACACGTCGTGCGCCGCAGGCACGGGCAGCTTTCTGGATCAGCAAGCCGAACGGCTGAGTCTAAAGGGGATTGACGAACTGGGCGGCATGGCCTTTGCAAACGCAGGCAGGGTGCCCAAGATTGCCTCCCGCTGTGCGGTATTTGCCAAAACCGACCTGGTACATGCCCAGCAGGAAGGCTATGATCTGGCAGAAATCTGCGATGGGCTGTGCCATGGCCTGGCAAGAAATATTGTGGACACGCTTTTCAAAGGCCAAGCACCTGAATCTCCCATAATTTTTTGTGGTGGTGTTTCCCGCAACCGTGCCGTGGTAAAACATGTACAAGCTCTTGTCCAGAGAACCGTCACAGCAGAATCCTCCCATTACGGTGCCGTCGGTGCCGCTTTTTGCATGGCGGATGAACGAGAGAAACACCGTCCCCGAAAAGTTCGGGCGATTCAAGACCTGGTGCTCCAGGAAAAAACCAAAAAGATCTACTTTTTTGAACCCCTTGAACTGCAATTGTCAGACTACCCCGCCTTTGACAGCTTCGCACAATATGAATACCGCTCTCAAAACTCTGAATATCCCCGGCCGGTAGAAGTGGATCTATACCAGGACCCTGGTCAGCTCGACCTGGATGAGGGATCCTGCCCGGTCTATCTGGGTATCGATATCGGCTCCACCAGCACCAAGGCGGTTCTGCTGGACAAAAGCGGTCATGTCGTTGCAGGATTTTATACCCGAACAGCCGGAAGACCGGTCATTGCCGTCCAAAATCTGTTTGCCGCTATTGTAGACATGATGGTGGACCGGCGGGTGTCTTTCGATATTCTGGCGGCCGGCACGACCGGATCGGGCAGGAAATTCACGGGCCGAATCATTGGTGCGGACCTGGTGGTGGATGAAATCACCGCCCATGCCAGGGCTGCCGTGGCGATCAACCCTCATGTCGATACCATTCTGGAAATTGGCGGGCAGGACAGCAAGTTTACGATCCTCCGCAACGGCGATGTGACCTTTTCTGTCATGAACACCGTTTGCGCAGCTGGTACCGGAAGTTTCATCGAAGAACAGGCCCAAAAGCTGGGATGCCCGTTAAAGGACTATGCCGAAAGGGCTGCCGGCCGACAGTCCCCCATAACCAGTGACCGATGCACGGTTTTCATGGAGAGGGACGTCAATCACTACCTTTCCAAAGGGTATCAAAAAGACGAGATGCTGGCGTCTGTGCTGCACGCTATTCGGGAAAATTATCTCACCAAGGTGGCGGTCGAGAAGAACATCGGCCATACCGTTCTGTTTCAGGGCGCCACCGCAAAAAACAAGGCCCTCGTGGCGGCTTTTGAGCAGCGTCTCAAAAAGCCGATTCACGTTTCCCCCTATTGCCACCTGGCCGGTGCCCTGGGTGTGGCCCTCAAGCTTGCAGACAGCCGGCGAGCGTCGTCGAACTTCAAGGGACTGAATCTTCACAATAAACAGATTCCCATCCAATCGGAAATATGCGAGATCTGCACCAATCACTGCAAGCTGACCGTGGCCGATGTGGACGGCCAAAAGGTGGCCTTTGGATTCCTCTGTGGCCGGGACTACGATACCCGGCATTTTGTCAACAACAACACCTCTGGGTTTGACCTGCTGAAGGAGAGAAAACGGATTTTATCCTTTAAGAAGGAAAGTGATGTCCGTGATGCCGTTACCGTGGGTATACCCGCAGCGCTTCACCTGGTGGAGGACCTGGCGTTCTGGAAGGTTTTCTTTGGCGCTATGGGCATAGAAACCAAGACCAGCGAGCAATACGCTTACGGGATTGCGGACGGCAAGTGTCTGGCCGGTGCAGAATTCTGTGCGCCCATGGCGGCAATGCATGGCCATGTGCGCCATCTGATGGGGGCGGCAGACTATATTTTTCTACCGTTTTACCTGGATCATGCGCACCGCCGTGATCAGAACAGAAGACAGTACTGCTACTATACACAATACGCGCCTTCGCTGGCATCGTTTATCGCGGACCCCAATACCTCTCCGGCAGACACCCAGCATCGTTTCCTGACGCCGCTGGTTCACTACTTGTATGGCAGCTTTCATTCGCGGATACAGCTTTATAGAATGCTGAAAACCATTTCATCCCAGAAGATCAGATTTGCAAAGGTTTCCGCAGCCTATGAGAAGGCCCTCCAATTCAACCGGGCTGTGCAGGCATCATTGAAAGGTTTGTACAACCGGGAAGTGATGGGCACCGACGCGTTTCATGTGGTCCTTCTGGGAAGGCCCTATACGGGTCTTGATCCGCACATGAATAAAGGAATCCCAAATATCTTCAGCTCATTGGGTATTAAAACCTTTTATCAGGACATGCTGACTATCAGCGATCAAGCCACCGCCGCCGTAGCTCCCCTGCTGGATCAGCTGCACTGGCACTACGCCGCTGAGATCGTGAGAGCAGCCGCACAGATTGCGGTCCTGCCCAGTGCCTATCCCGTTCTGGTGACATCCTTCAAGTGCACGCCCGATTCATTTGTGGTGGAATATTTCAAACAGGTTATGGATCGACATACCAAACCGTACCTCGTCCTTCAGCTGGACGAACACGATTCCAATGTGGGCTACGAAACCCGCATCGAAGCCGCGATCCAATCCTTTAAAAACCATCATGGCCTCACGCGTCAAACGGCCGGGGTCGTAAACACACGCGCACCCATGCGAAAGCCTGCAGCGGCCGCGCTGAACGGCAAAACGCTAATACTGCCCAACTGGGGAGACATCTCTCAACGTCTTGTAGTTGCGGCTCTCAGACGCGAAGGTGTGGATGCGCTGCTCCTTGAAGAACGTCAAACAAGTATTCAAAAAAGCCTGCGATACAACACCGGCCAGTGCATCCCGCTAAACATCATCGGCCAGGAGTTCATTGACACGATAAAGCGCCATGATCTCGATCCTGCCAGGTGCCTTCTCTGGATGGTACGCTCTGCCATGCCATGCAATTTGGGATTGTTCCCCCACCATATCCGGCACCTCCTTATAAGCCATGGGAAAGGGTTCGAAAACGCCGATGTTTATCCCGGGGTCATGTCATTTGCGGACATATCCAAGAGACTGCCTGTCACAATTTATTTTGCCTACATGTTCGGCGGTTTTCTCAACAAGATGGGATGCACCATCCGACCGTATGAAAAGATTCCAGGAGAAACCAACCGAGTCATCCAGCAGAGCCTGGCCATCCTCGAGGATGCGTTTTCGGGACGGCGGAACAAGGAAAGAGCCCTGCAAGATGTGGTGCAGCGCATGGATGCCATTGAAAAGACTGACTTGAAACGCGGTGCGGCACCCAGGCCCAAGGTCGCCATATTCGGCGATCTTTATGTGCGGGACAATGCCATGTTCAACCAGGATCTGGTTCGTCAGATAGAAGACTGGGGGGGAGAGGTGGTGCCCACACCGTATAGCTCTTATGTTAAAATGATTGCCAGACCGTATCTTCGAAAGTGGTTTGTGGAAGGTAATTATCTCAGTGTGCTGTCTTCCAAAGCCATGATTGCGGCCGTAACGCATCTGGAAAAAAAATATAACAAACATTTCAAGCTTGTTTTAAAGGAAACCGAACCAGCCTATGATGATTCACCGGATGCCATATTGGCCCAATACAATGTTCGCATAGAGAACACCGGCGAGTCCATGGAGAACCTTCTGAAGATTCACTATCTTTTAAAGCACCATCCTGATATATCACTGTTTGTTCAGACCAGCCCGGCTTTTTGCTGTCCATCGCTGGTGACAGAGGCCATGGCCGGAGAAATCGAAAAGAATACCGGTATTCCGGTTGTTTCCATTACCTATGACGGCACCGGCAGCAATAAAAACGAGACCATCATCCCCTATCTTAGATTCCTTAAAAACAGGGCGAGAGTAAAGGATATCCATCAAGCAGGTGTGATCTGAACCCTGCTCGTGCAATGCTGGGGCAAGTATTGAAAGGCCGATAACCCATCCACAAGGAGGCAACATGGGACAGTGGCAAAAGACAGGGTGCGTATTGTGTGCCCAGAACTGTGGCCTTGAGGTCCTGGTGGAGGGCGGACGGATGGTCAAGGTCCGCCCGGATAAGGCCAACCTCCGCAGCCAGGGATATGCCTGTCGCAAAGGACTCAATGTCATTTTTCACCAGTATCCTTCGGATCGCCTCACCGAGCCCCTCAAACGGGTGGGCAATGGGTTTGAACCGATTGCCTGGGATCAGGCTGTCAAAGAAATCGCCGAAAAACTACAGACGATTTTAAACCAGCACGGCCCCCGAAGCCTGGCTTACATGGGGGGAAGTGCCCAGGGGGGACATATGGAAGCGGGCTTCGGCCTGGGACTGATCCGGGCATTGGGATCCCAGTATTATTACTCTTCTGCCGGGCAGGAGTTCTGTGGTTCCTGGTGGGTTTTCGGCCGCATGTTGGGGAAACAATACAATGTCGCCATTCCTGACGAGCATGCCGCCGAGGTTCTGGTGGGCTGGGGATGGAACGGGATGCAGAGCCATCAGATGCCCAGAGCGCCCGTTGTTCTAAAGGCTTTCAGCAAGGACCCGGACCGGGTATTGGTGGTGGTGGATCCGCGTAAAAGCGAAACAGCGGCGATTGCCGATATCCATCTGCCCGTGAGACCGGGCACCGATGCTTTGCTGGCCAAAACCATGATCGCCTTGATCTTGCAGGAAGGATGGCAGAATCAAGATTACTTGGATGGATATGTACACGGATGGGGACGTATCCATTCGTGGTTTGAGGATTTCGATATTACCGCGGCGCTGTCGGTTTGTGAACTGGATATCGCCGCCGTCCGTGATGTCTGCCGGTTGATGACGACCCGGCGATGGTGTCTGCACCCGGACCTGGGCATTTACATGGGACGCCACAGCACGCTCAATTCTTATCTGCTCAATATTCTTGGTGTCGTGTGTGGTCTTTTCGGTGTGCGGGGCGGCAACGTCATCCCCGGGATGGTTATGCCCATGGGGTTTCATGCCGACGAAAGGGATGCCAAGGTTTGGCGAACCCTGGCGACCGACATGCCTCCGGCGGCTGCGGGCGCATTCCCACCGGCGGTCATGCCTGAAGAGATCATGAGTGACGACCCTGAAAGGTTGCGGGCGGTGTTGGTCAGTGCCTGTAACCCGTTGCGAGCCTATCCTGACACCCATGCATATGAAAAAGCATTCAGCAACCTGGACCTGCTGGTGGTGAACGATATCGTCATGAGTGAAACAGCCCGACTGGCCCATTACGTGCTGCCCTGCCGAACGTTTTACGAATCCTGGGATGCAACGTTTTTCCCATGGACCTACCCAGAGGTCTTTTTTCAGCTCCGGCGCCCCATTGTCGATCCACCTTCGAACTGCCTGGAGGCTTCGCAGATTCTCACACGGCTGGCCGACGAGATGGGTTTGGTACCGGAAATGACAGAAGCGCTACAAGCCGCTGCCGAGGCGGATCGGCTTACCTTCGGGCTCGAGTTGATGGCGTACGCCGGCGAGACGCCGGATGCCATGCCGAGGATGCCTTTTGTTTTGGCCAAAACCCTTGGGCGGGTATGGGACAGTGCCGCCAAGGCAGGACTTTGGGGAGTGCTGATGACCGCTCCCAAGACCTTCCAAGAGAACGCCGCCAGGGCCGGTTTTGAACCGGGACCCGATCAGGGTGCTCGTATTTTCCAGCGCCTGTTGGATAGGCCCGAGGGTATCTGGATAGGAAAGACCGATGTCGATACACCCATGGACGGCATCAAGACCTCTTCCGGAAAAATTGAAGTTTTTATCCCTGAACTGGAAAAAGAGGTTCTGGCATTGGCGCCTGAAATCGAAGCCCGGGATCTGGAAATGCCTGCGACGTTTCCTCTGGTTCTCAATGCCGGCCGGCATATGAAATATAATATCAACACAATGATGCGGAACCCAGAATGGAACCGCGGCAAGCGGGCTTGCACCATTGCCATCAGTCCGGCCGACGCCGAGAGCCTGGGTTTGACCGATGGCCAGCAGGTCAAAATAACGACCGAGGCCGGAAGCGAGGCGGGCGAGCTGGAAGTGACCGGACAGGTTCGCAAGGGCATGGTGCTGGTCCCCCATGGATTTGGATTGATTTATGAAGACCAGGTATATGGTGTAAACGTCAACTACCTGACCAAGAACACCCACCGTGATCCTCTGGGCACACCGATGCATCGCTTTATACCCTGTCGGATCGAGGCGGCTGTGAATTGAAAAAATCAAGTAAGGAAACAAATATGCCGTATATATCACCCCCCAAAGATAAGTTAAGAAACAGTTCCGAGGATCCCTGCTGGTGTCACGATTATCGGGGACGTCGCTATTCTCACGAACAGGCCATGCGCCTGATTAAAGATTTTCATGGGCATGTGGCCCCCGGCCTGGCCATTGGGACCAAAATGATTTCTTTGGCAATGGACCGGTTGCCGGACGGAATTCTTTTCGATGCCGTTTGTGAGACATCGAGCTGCCTGCCAGATGCCGTCCAGATGCTGACTCCCTGTACCATCGGAAACGGCTGGCTTCGGGTCAAGGATATCGGACGGTATGCTGTCACGCTCTATGAGAAATCCAAGGGTCATGGCGTGCGGGTATTCCTCGACCCGGAGAAGCTCAAGAAGTGGCCTGAATTCTATGATTGGCTGTTCCAGGTCAAAGCAAAGCAGGATCAGAATTTTGTGGGTCTGATGCAAGAAATTCGCCTGGCCGGTGAGGGGGTGCTGACCTTCGCGCGCGTGCGGATCAAGCCCGCTTATCAGGCTCGGCGTACCAAAGGCAATATTGCAACCTGCCGGCAATGCAAGGAGGCTTTTCCAGTGTCCCATGGGGATATCTGCCAGGGGTGTCGGGGAGAAGCGCCCTTTGAGATTCAGAAAAATGGCCCGGCCATGGCACCGCCCTTGACATTGGTGCCAGTGGAGGAAGCGTCTGGCCAACGGGCCCTTCATGACATGACCCGCATTGTTCCAGGGGTGGAGAAAGGGCCATTGATTCATAGTGGCGAAGTCATTACGGAAGGGGATATCTGCCGGCTTCAGAAGATGGGACGCCAACAGATTTTTGTGGAGAATGGAACAGAGGATCATAACGACTGGGTCCACGAAAACCAGGTGGCCCGCGCTTTTGCTGAGGCCATGGCAGGTCAGGGTGTTTTCTTCGAGGGAGAGGCACGGGAGGGCAAGATCAATCTCAAGGCCGAACAGGCGGGTCTTTTGGTGATCGAAACAGACCGTCTGGAAGCATTCAACATGCTGGCAGGAGTTATGTGCGCCTCACGAAAAAGTTACACAATGGTCGAGAAAAATGAAGAAATTGCGGGGACACGGGCCATCCCCCTATATCTTCCCCGTAGCGAATTTGAACAGGCCATGGCCTTGCTTTCGGCCGGCCCCCTTTTTCAGGTACTTCCCATTATCAGACGGAAGGTCGGCATATTGGTGACCGGAACGGAGGTTTTTCGGGGACTGATCCAAGACCGCTTCATTCCCATTATCAAAAAAAAGGTCAAGGCGTACCATTGCCCAGTGACCGATGCCACTATCGTTCCAGACGAGCGCGATGCGATTTCGGAGGGTGTTCGCCGATTGCTTGAAGCTGGAACAGAGCTTTTGGTCACCACGGCCGGACTCTCGGTGGACCCGGACGATGTCACCCGTCAGGGCCTGGTGGATGCCGGGTGCAGCGATATGCTCT
>Ga0180435_10003593_pt1 | contig 15457 bp, 10 predicted proteins | sample SS_ome_3_FD_132467 | JGI IMG/M metagenome (GOLD analysis project Ga0180435, IMG submission 132467) | Hypersaline lake sediment archaeal communities from the Salton Sea, California, USA - SS_3_S_1 metaG | ecosystem: Environmental > Aquatic > Non-marine Saline and Alkaline > Hypersaline >... | reverse complement strand
GGCGAGCTTCTTCGCCGAGCGCGAAGCGCTCGGCGCTCTGTGGTCCTCTCCGGCGCGCAGCGCCGGCTCTGTGTAGCGCCCGAAGGGCGCGCCTCTGTGCCCCTCCGGAAGCCACCAAGTAGCGACGCCCTCGACCTCGCCTCGCCCCCTACCGCCTCTTCAGCCCCTTCTTCTGCTGCCCACCGCCGCCGCCCTTGGCCTGCTTGGCCCAGGTGTCGCGCAGAGCGACCGTGCGGTGGAACACGGGCGCGCCCGGCTTCGAGTCGACGGGATCGGCCGTGAAGTAGCCCACCCGCTCGAACTGATAGGTCGTCCCCGGCGCCGCATCGGCCAGCGACGGCTCGAGCGCCGCGGTCTTCGCGACCACGAGCGACTCCGGATTGAGCGCCTCCTTCCAATCGCGCTCCTCCCCGTCGTCGGACGCCTCCTCGGCGCGCAAGAGGTGGTCGTAGAGGCGCACGTCCGCGCGCACCGCCTCGTCCGCGGGGACCCAGTGGATCACGCCCTTCACCTTGCGGCCGTCGGAGGTCTTACCACCGCCCGACTCGGGGTCGTAGGTGCACACGAGACGCACGACCTCGCCCGACGCGTCCTTCACCACCTCGGTGCAGGTGACGCAGTAGGCGTAGCGCAGGCGCACTTCGCGTCCCGGACCGAGCCGGAAGAACTTCTTCGGCGGGTCCTCCATGAAGTCGTCGCGATCGATGAACACGCGCTTCGTGAAGGGCACGCGGCGCGTTCCCGCCGCTTCGTCCTCGGGGTTGTTGATCGCCTCGATCTCCTCGCGATGGTCGTCGGGGAGGTTCTCGATCACGACCTCGAGCGGCTTCAGCACCGCCATGCGGCGCTCGGCCGTGCGGTTGAGCTCCTCGCGCAGCGTGTTCTCGAGCACGACCATGTCGATCGTGCTGTTGAAACGCGCCACGCCGACGCGCCGCGCGAACTCGCGGATGGCGCTCGGCGTGTAGCCCCGCCGACGCATCCCGCGCAGCGTGGGCAGGCGCGGGTCGTCCCAGCCCTCGACGAGCCCGCCCTCGATCAGCTCGACGAGTTTGCGCTTGCTCGTGATCGTGTGCGCGAGCTGCAGCCGGGCGAACTCGATCTGCTGCGGCAGCTCGTCGACGCCGAGCGCCTCCTTCCCGATGCGCTCGAGGTACCACTCGTACAGCGGCCGGTGGTTCTCGAACTCCAAGCTGCACAAGGAATGCGTGATCCCCTCGATCGCGTCCGACTGACCGTGCGCCCAGTCGTAGGTCGGGTAGATCTTCCAGGCCTCACCCGTCTGATGGTGCGACGCGTGGAGGATCCGGTACATGACCGGGTCACGCATCTGCAGGTTGGTGTGCGCCATGTCGATCTTGGCGCGCAGGGTCCGCGCTCCTTCGGGGAACTCGCCCGCGCGCATGCGGCGGAACAGGTCGAGGTTCTCCGCGGGGCTGCGTTCGCGATACGGGCTGTTCGTCCCCGGACGGTTGCCGTAGCCGCGCTGCTCGCGCGCCTCTTCGACCGAGAGGTCGCACACGAACGCGTCGCCCTGCTCGATCAGCTGGCAGGCCCAGTCGAAGAGCTGCTCGAAGTAGCTCGACGCGTAGCGCACCTCGTAGGGCTCGAAACCGAGCCACGCGATGTCCTCGCGGATCGCGCCGACGAACTCGGCCTCCTCCTTCGCGGGGTTCGTGTCGTCGAAGCGCAGGTAGCAGCGCGCGCCGTCGAACTCCTCCGCGAGGCCGAAGTTCACGCAGATCGCCTTGGCGTGGCCGATGTGCGGGTAGCCGTTCGGCTCGGGCGGGAAGCGGAAGCGCAGTCCGTCCCCGTGCCGTCCCTCGGCCAGCTCGGCGTCGATCCGCGCCTGGATGAAGTGGCGGCGCTCGGTCGCCTCGCCGGTGTTCGCGTCGTTGGTCATCGGATGGGTCGCAGCGGTGGTCGGCCGGGTGCCGACGAACGGGAGCGGTCGATCGGGGGCCGGCGGTCGGGAGCCGCCGATCAGGAGAGGGTCGCGTCGACCGCGGCCAGCGCGCGGGCTTCCAGCTCCTCCGCCTTCGCGCCGAGGGCTTCGGCGGCGGCGAGGAACTCGGCGCGCTCGGCTTCGCTGGCGAGGTCGGGGCAGTTGATGCGCACGTTGAGCCACGCGCCGCGCACCGCCGCGCGCGCGCACAGAGCGCCGACGCCGGCGTCGGACGCCGAGGCCGGCAGCCCGCCCTCGGCCATGAGGCACGCGACCTCGAGCGCGTCGACGCTCACCTGCATGACGCGCAGCGGGATGCGGATCGCGCCGCGGATCGCCTCCTGGATCGCCTCGTCGCGCGCGGCGATCTCTTCGTCGGTCTTTCTCGGCAGGCGACGCGCCGCGGTGAACGCGTTGAAGGCGTCGGTGTCGGCGTCGACCAGGCGCACGAGCTCGTCGACGCTCGCCTTGCCGCGCGCGGCGATCGCGTCGAGCTCGGCGTAGCGACCCTCCCAGCCCTTCTTCTCGATCGACAGGTTGGCGACCATCGTGCCGAGCGCAGCGCCCAGCGCGCCGGCCGCGGCCGAGACCGAACCGCCGCCCGGCGCCACCGACTCCGACGCGGTCTCCTCCGCGAAGCCGCGCAGGGTGAGGTCGACGAGGCGCTGCGGCCCGTCGGCCTCCAGCACGTACTCGATGACGCGCTTCTTCGGATCGAACGGCGCGAGCTCGTCGAGGCCGAGGGACTTCACCGCGATCTTGATGAGCTCGGCGTCGCTGACGCCGGTGCTGCGCTCCTGCTTCGCCAGGTAGTGGCGACCGGCATCGAGCAGCGCGTTCAGCGGGACGAGACCGACGATCTCCGAACCGGTCACGCGCAGGCCGCGCTCGATGGCCTGCCGCTCGACCTCGTCGAACGCCGCGTGCACCGAGGTCACCGAGATGTTCGTGAGGTTCATCGACAGCTGCGCGATGCCGTACTCCTCGATGAACCAGCCGATCCCCTTGACGCACTTCAGCGTCCCGTCGACGCGCACCTTCTCGCCGTTCGCGTCGCGCACGACCGCGCCGTCGGCGTCGCGCTTCACGCGCCCCTTCTCGCGGACCGTGAACGCGATCTCGTTGACCCGCTTCACGCTCGTCGTGTTGAAGTTGACGTTGTAGGCGACGAGGAAGTCGCGCGCGCCGACCGCGGTCGCGCCGCGCTTCGCGTCGAACGCGGCCGGACCGAAGTCGGGCTTCCACGCGTCCGTCGTGACGCGCGCGGACAATCCCTCGTACTCACCCGCGCGCACGTCCGCGAGGTTCCGGCGCTCCGGCCGCGACGCCGCCTCCTCGTAGAGGTACACGCACAGGTCGAGCTCCTCGCCGAGTCGGCGTCCGAGCTCGCGCGCGTACGCCGCGCACTCGGCCATCGTCACGCCGCTGATCGGCACGAGCGGGCACACGTCGGTCGCGCCGAAGCGCGGGTGCGCGCCGCTGTGCTTGCTCATGTCGATGAGCTCGCCCGCGCGCTTCACGAGCCGCACGGCCGCCTCGATCACCTGCTCGGGTTCGCCGGCGAAGGTGATGACGGTGCGGTTGGTCGCCGCTCCGGGATCCACGTCGAGGAGTTTGACGCCCTCGACCGTCTCGACGACGGAGCTGACCTCTTCGATGATCGCGGGATCGCGCCCCTCGGAGATGTTGGGGACGCACTCGATGACACGGCGGACGGACATGGGAGCGGGGGCAGGAGCGTGACGCCGCGCGACGGGCGGCCAGGAGCGGACGAGGGCGGCACTCTACCGCCCACCCATCCCTCGCGAGCGCTCGCGCTCCGCGCTTCCTCCGCACCCCTCGCCTCCGCGCACGTCGATCGCGCGCTCCACGCGTCGCGCCGACCGGGGAGACCGCCGTCCTCAGGGAGCGACCGTGAGCGGCGCGCCGAGGCGGCGCAGGAGCGCGCGCTCCGGATCCAGGAGCCCGACCGCCGACGGTGCCCGCGGATCGAACAGCACGCGCAGTCCGGCCGGTGCGTCCACTGCGAGGCGACGGCTCGTCGCGCAGCCGACGAGATCGACCGCGCCCGCGAGCCCGACCGCGCCGGGGCCAGCGGCCACCACCAGGGCCTCGCACGCGTGGAGCGCCGCTTCGACGCGCAGCGGGCGCCACCGCGCGCGGCGGGCCGAGAGCGCTTCGAAGAGGTGGGCGAGGGCCGCGGCCTCGAGGTCGTCGTTCGTCGGCGCGACGAACGCGCGGCCCGTGCCGGGGATGCGCTCCAGACACGCACGCGGCCGACCGTCGGCGTCGAAGGGCTGGCCGACGACGACGCTGTGTCCGGCGACGATCGCGACGGCGCCGTCCTCCGAGACCAGGTCGGTCGGCAGGTAGGCGGTGCCGCGCACGAACAGACGCCCTGCGCCGCGCACCTCGCCGGCCAGGACCAGGTCGCCCTCGACGAGCAGATCGCCGTCGAGCACGAGCGGGTCCCCCGGGACGCCGAACCCGACGAGGCTTCCGTTCGCGACCGCGTGCACGCGCGTCGCCTCCTCCTCCGCCGCGCGCCTCGCGGTCGGGTCGACGAGCTGCGCCGCCTCCTCCGCGGAGGTGACCGGCTCCGAGACGACACGCAGGCGCGCGGGACTGCCCACGAGCGTCCCGCCGGTCTCGATCGACGCGACCAGGTCGTCGAAGTCGGGGAACGACCCCGGCCACGACGGGCGCGTGCGTTGATCGAGGTAGAGCGCTTCGGGCACGCCGGTGTCGTGGGCGAAGGTCGGGACGACGACGCGCTCGACGCCGGCGAACGATCCGTCACCACCGCGCGCGTCGGTGCGCTCGACCACGCGCCCTTCCGCGTCGAGGCGCAGCGCCGAGAGTCCCGCGCGCGCGGGTTCGAACACCTCGCGCCCGGCTCGGTCCAACAAGCGACCGCCGACGAACAGCGATCCGACCACGGTCAGGTCGTGGCGCCCCACGAAGTCACCGAGGAGCGCGGCCCGAGCGCCCGCGAAGCTCCCGGCCCGTTCGGCGTCGCGATTGGCGACGCGGGCCGCCGAGTCGATCACGACGCGCGTGTCCGGCGTGGTCTCGAATTGGCGCGCCGCCAGCGCGAACCCCTCGCGGTCCCACGGCGCCCGCGTCAGCTCGAACACCTGCTCGCTCCGCAGGACGCCGGGTCGGTCGACGCTCGCCCCCGCGCCTGCGCGCCCGCCGGTGCCGCTGTCGACGCCGGTCTCGAACTCGGTCCTGTCGTCGTCGTCCGAGCGCGCCCCGCTCGCACTCGCCGCGCGCACGACCACGTCGAAGTGCACGAAGGTGCGCCGGCCGCTCCGCGTCCGCGTCGCGTCGACGCGCTCCACGATCACCTCGCCCAGCCGCAGCGGCCGTTCGTCGCCGATGAGCGCCACGAGGTCGACCGACGGCCCGCCGGGCACGAGCCCGAGCTCGTCGAGACGCGCGCGTCCGTCGTCCAGACGCACGCCGCGCGTCCCCGCCTCCCGCTCGAGCGGTCCCCAGACCGCCGCGACGGCCAGCGCCACGGCGTCGTTCGTCGCTGAACGCAGGGCCGACGGCGTGACCGCGTCGAGGTCGTCCACGTTCGGCCCGAACGCCGCCGCGACGAACGCGAGGACGGCGCCACAGGCGGACAGGAGCCCGACGATGACGGCGAGAGCGGCGTGTCCGGCGCGGAGGCCGGTCGAGGCGTGGGATCGGAGCACGGGCGTTTGCGGGTCGGACGACGACCCCGTCATCGACGCCACCGCCCCCGGGCGTTGAGACCCGCGCACGGCACGCTCCCGGCGCCGGCCACGGAACGGGACTCGACCTCACGAACGCTGCGGTCGATACCCCCGAAGCGCCGCCCGCCCCGACGGGCCCCGCCCCCGCCCCACGCCAGCCCGAACGCCATGGCCCTCACCCTGCTCGAGATGACGGTCGGCGTCAGCATCGTCGCCGTCGGCACCCTCGCGGTGACCTCGACGACGCTCGCGAACGACCGCATCGACGCCGAGACCCGCGACCTGCTCGCGGCGCGCGCCGCCGTCGCCTCCGTGTGCGACGAGGTCCACGCCGCGTCGCGCCGCGCCGCCGCCGACCGCGCCGACTGGGCGCGCGCGCTGGCGACCGACCTCGACGCGTTCGAACCGCCGACGACCGACGCGCTCGCCCCCTGGCCGGGCGCCACGAGCGTGTACGAGTTGGTGGTGGTCACCGACGAACGCACCGACCCGGTGCGAGACCTGGAGCTCGCCAAGGACTCGCGCGCCTTCGTCCCGCGTGACCTGGACGGGGACGGTGTGCTCGAGACGCGGGACGTGAGGGGGTGGGCGAACCTGTTGCCGGTTGTGGTTCGGGCGCGGTGGGAGACGGAGGGGGTCAGGCGGGAGTTGGTCCAGGTGGTCCTCGCGGTCCCCCACTGAGTACTGTCCCTGCTGGCTGTGCTCAGGCCACCGGGATCAAAGGGTCGCGCCAATGCAAGAATTCGGCCGGTGACAGCTGACGGGACACCAGCCCGAGCTGGGCCGCGGCCGTCGTCTTCTGCCGCGCAGCCGGCTCGGATCGCCATCCGTCCACGTAGTTGCGAAAGGCCACGACCACGTCGATTTGGTCGGCGAGCGCGGCACGCTTCTTCGCGGCCGCCCAGGTCTGCCGCACGAGTCGCGATGCCAGATCCCGCAGGCGCGCGAGCGTGTGATTGATCGGGAAGAGCGGATTGCGCACGCCGCGCTGCATGCGTCCGTCGATGCGTCGATGGAGCACGCGACCAGCGAACGCTCTGTCGAGCGCACTTCGGTAGCTCGCCTTCCTGTCCGTCGTGACCTCGACGAGACCGCTCTGACGCGCAACTCGAGCGAGCGAGTCGACCGTCCGAACCACTGCCCGACGCGACCCTGAGCAGCGCTTGCCCTCCCTGGCCTCGATCGCGGCCAATTGCTCCTTCTGGCGGCCGCGGAGGGGCTTTCGAGCGGGAAGCGTCTCGACGTCCGTGTGGACGATGAAGCCGGTCCTCTGCTCGATGAGGACTGCGACCGTGACGGGCTTGAGCTTGCGGTGCTCCTCGTAGGTCTCGAGCTCGTCGAACTGGAACCGCGCGCCCAGTCGCTCGGGGAGCCGCGCGACCTGCTCGAGCTGATGCCCGTGATAGCGACGCGCATGGGCACCGAGGAGGCGCATGCGTCGTGCGACGTGGTCGCGTCCAAGACCGAGGTTGCGAGCCGTCTTGCGAAGCGTCGTCTTGCTGCACAACGCAGCGAAGATCGGAGCGAGCGTGTCGGGCCGCCTCAACCGGTAGTCGAGACGGAAGGTCTGGCTCGAGAACGAGCGCATGCAGACCGTGCACTGGAAGCGCTGCACGCGCTCGCCGTCGAGCGCCCGTACGTAGCTCCCACGGCGGCGAAACGTGAACGCGGCGCACGGGTCGTTTGCGTCGCAGGCCGGGAACGGACAGCGCGGCGGAACGAAACTCGGGTCGCGAAAGCGAGGTCGATCGGTGCCCTTCATATGAGGAGGACAGCGCCGGACGCGCCCGGTGACGCAGAAACGCGTTTCTCTTCGCCCGCGAAGCGGGACAGGACTCTAGTCGCGCATGTGTCGCGGCTGCAGGAGCCCCCGCAACGCCCGCTCGGCGCCCTCGAGCCCCTCCCCCTCCAACCGCACACCCACCCCCGCCGGATCCACCACACACCCCGCGTACTCGCGCTTCGCCAACGCGAACAGGTCCTGCTCGAGCGACAGCGTGCGCGTTTGGCTCGTCCAGGCCCCGCGCAGGCGGCCGTGGGCGCGTTCGCGTTCGACGAAGGTGGCGAGCTCGGACTCGCTCGAGAAGAGCGCGAGGGCGCCGTCCTCGGTCGCGATCCACGGGCGCGTCTCGCACCAGTCCTTGCGGTCCTCGGAGCGGCCGACGATCCAGTAGGGCCACTGCGCGGCGAAGCGTCCGACCCACTCCGGAGCGATCGACGCGTTGGCGGCTTCGCGACCCAGGGCGCGGGCGAACGTGGTGGCGTCGAGACCGTGGCCGACCTCGGCCCAGGCGCCCAGCAGGAAGAGCCGGACCAGGTCGAGCTCGAGTGGCGCGGGGCGTCCGGGGTCGAGGACGACCGCGCCGGTGGACGCGGCGTGCGCGAGCCAGTCGCGGAAGGGCGGGGCCTCGCTCGGGCTGACGGGGTTCGAGAGCGTGTCGATCCCCTTGAGGGCGTCGACGAAGGAGGACTGACCGGTGAAGCCCGCGGGTGCCGAGTCGTCCGTGCTGGGTCCCGTCGGAACGAGCACGTCGTGCCATCCGCGCAAGAGGGTGCCGGTGACGAGCGCCGTGTCGGCGTCGAAGGGTAGGAACGAGGTCAGGTCGCTCGCGTCGAACTCGGGCAGCTCGTCGATCGAGCGGAAGGCGATCGTCGCGGGGAAGAGCGCGGCGCGCACACGGGCCGCGCCGAGCACGATCGGGTCGTCCGTGTGCGGATCGATGACGATCGAGTCGAGCGGGACCGGCGCGGCGTTGGCCCAGCGCAGCGCCTCGCGCCCGCCGATCGCGACGACGCGCCCGCCCGGACCGACGCGCTCGGCCGCGGCCTCGACGCTCGTGAAGAACTCGAACACGGCGCCGCGCTCGGAGGTGCCCGAGCCGGCGCCGTTGCGCTCGAAGCGCGGCCAGAACTCGCGCTTGAGCATCTCGTCGTGGCACGGGACGTAGAGGTCCTGGTCGCTGGTGATCCAGGCGTCGAGCGCGAGCGGCGACAGGTCGCCCGAGCGCACGCGCTCGCGGCGCATCTCGAGGAGCGTGGCGCCGGAGTCGTGGTCGCGATCGGGCCGAAAGCCGGCGTCGACCACCATCACGAGCGGGCAGGACCTGCGCTCCGCGGGACGCGCGGTGAGCGGAACGATCTGCACGTCGCCGCTCCCGTGCAGGAGGATCTCCTTCACGCCGTGCTCGGCGAGGAAGTCCGCGAGCTCGTCGACGGTCCGACCGGCGATGGTCGCGCCGACGTCCGCGTCACCGAGGGCGGCCAGGGCGCGGCAGGCCGCGGCGGCGTCGACGCCGGCGATCGCGCGCTGGACGCCGCTGCTGCGCTCGAGCAGGGGGCGTTCGTCGCTGACGAGGAGGTGCACCGTCTCGAGGCCGGCGAGGGCGGAGGACGGGCCGGTGGTCGTGGGGTCGGACATCGGGGAGGTCGGGGGTGGCTGCCTCGTCGTGGATCGGGCCGCCGTCCGAGACCTCTGGAGCCCGGTTGGCGGTTCCGCGCCTCGCGCGGGTCGGCCTGGCCCCGTGGCCCGCGACGCCTATCATCCGACGATGGACTCCACCGCCCCCGTCACGCCCCCCGCTCCCCACCCCCCCACCCTCGTCCGCGGCGGACGGGTCGTCACCCGCGCGGGCGTCGAGCGGCTCGACGTGCGCTTCGCGGAGGGTCGCTTCACCGCGGTCGGACCGGACCTCGCGCCCGAACCCACGGACGAGGTCGTCGACGCGACGGACCGCCTCGTCCTGCCCGGTCAGATCGATCCGCAGGTGCACTTCCGCGAGCCGGGCAACGAGCACAAGGAGGACCTCGCGTCGGGTTCGCTGGCCGCGCTGGCCGGCGGCGTGACGACGTTCTTCGAGATGCCGAACACGAAGCCGTCGACGACGACGGCCGAGGCGCTCGCCGACAAGTTCGAGCGCGCGGTCGGGCGCGTCCACCAGGGACACGCGTTCTTCGTCGGCGCGACGGCCGAGAACGCCGAGCAGCTGGGCGAGCTCGAGCGCTTCCCCGGGTGCAGCGGCGTGAAGGTCTTCATGGGCTCGTCCACCGGTGACCTGCTCGTCTGGGACGACCCCACGCTCGAGCGCGTGCTGCGCAGCGGCACCCGCCGCGTCACCGTGCATTCCGAGGACGAGACGATCCTCAAGGCCAACTACGCCGCGCTGGGTCGTGACGTCCCCGTGACCGAACACCCGAGCGTGCGCAGCGTCGAAGCAGCGGTGCGCTCGACCACGCGCCTGCTCGACCTGGCCGAGAAGACCGGGCGCCCCGTGCACCTTCTGCACGTGTCGACGGCCGAAGAGATCGACATCGTCGTCGAGCGCGATCTCGGCGACCTCGTGACGGTCGAGATCACGCCGAACCACGTGTTCCTCACCGCGCCGGAGTGCTACGAGGCGTTCGGCAGCTGGGCCCAGATGAACCCGCCCGTGCGCGAACAACGCCACACCGACCGGCTGCGCGAAGCGCTCGCCACCGGCATCGCCACCTGCATCGGCTCCGACCACGCGCCGCACACGCGCGAGGAGAAGGCGCGGCCCTATCCGCAGACGCCTTCCGGGATCCCGGGGGTGCAGACCACCCTCGCGCTGTTCCTGACGGCGGTGCGCGACGGCTGGCTCACCCACGCGGACTTCGTGCGGCTGTGCGTGGACGGGCCGCTGCGCGTGTACCCGGCGCTGGGCAAGGGACCGATCGAGGTGGGCAACGACGCCGACCTCGTGCTCGTCGACCCGAGCGTGACCGGTCCGCTCGACGCGGACTGGCTCCAGAGCCGCTCGCCCTGCAACCCCTTCGTCGGTCGCGAGCTCGCCGGACTGCCGGTCACGACCTTCGTGCAGGGGCACCGCGCGTGGGACGGACACGCGCACGGCGGCCGGGCGATCGGCGAGCCGAACGGGCGACCGGTGCGCTTCGCGCTCGACGCCTGAGCCGCGCGGCCCGGCGGCTCAGGGGAACAGCGCGAGCAGGTGCCAGCGGTTGCGCCAGCGCTCGAAGTTCGGACCCGCGGGCGCGCCGAAGGAGACCGGCAGGCCGGCGAAGTAGTCCGCGATCCAGTCGCGATGCCCGGGCAGGTCGCGGACGGCGGCCAGCGCGAGCATCGTGCCCTGGTAGTAGCCGTCCGCGTGGCTGGACATGCGCAGGCCGTCGATGCCGGTGCGGTACCACGGGTACGGGTTGCCCGGCTCGCGCGCCACCTCACTCACGAACTCGAGCATGCCGTCGAGCACCTTCGGGTCCACCGGGGCCCCGGCGGCCTGGGCGCAGTGCAGGCCCCAGGCCAGGATCGACTCCTGGTAGGGCTGCGTGACGGGGACGATCGGGATCGCCGAGATCGGCAGCCCGGTCGCTTGCGCGAGGTAGGCCGGCCCGTAGTCAGTGGCCTCCTTGTTGGTCGTCCACGCGATCAGGCCGCCGAACGGGGTGCGGTCCCGACGACAGGCCTCGGCGTAGTGCTCGAGCCACTCGAGCGCAAGGTCGCGCGCGCCCTGGTCGTCGGTCACGTGGGCGCAGATCGCCTGCAGCGTCGCGTTCCAGCCCTGGTCGCGACCGAGGTTGCCCGCTTGGACCGTGCGCGGGTCCGGCAGGTAGAGGCGCGCCGCGGCGGCCATGTGCGCGATGCGGTCGATCGCGGCGGCGTCGCCGAAGCGCTGCGCGAGGTAGGCGTCCGGACCGAACCAACGCGGACCGTGTGGCAGGTCGATCGACCCCTTCAAGAGGTCCAGGTTCTGCGCGATCCACGCTTCGTCGAACCCGAAGTCGTTCGCCTGGTGGTCCGGGATCATCTGCTCCGTCGGACCGATGGTCATCTTGAAGCTGGTCGGCGCGTCCGCCGGACGCAGCGGCGCGCCGCCGTGCGTGAAGTAGCAGCGCTGCGGCCGGCGGTGCACGACCCACGACCAGCGCAGCACCATCTCGTAGCGCTGGCCCGGGCTCATCCACTCCCACTCCGCACCGAAGTCGAAGCGGATCGATGCGCCGCTGCCGGCGCCGCCGTAGTTGCCGTCCAGGTAGTCGGCTTCACCGACGGGCAGGCCGTCGGGGCGGAAGGTGATCGCGGTCGCGTCGCTCGGGTGGACGGGCGCGCGCTCGAGACCGTCGACGAAACCCGGCGCGTCACCGAGCCACGGCATCGACGCGATCGTCGAGGCGAGCAGCGGTCCCGCCGTCCCGTCGGCGTCGACGAGCGCGTGCGGCGCGAGCAGGAGCGGCACGTGGAGCAGCACGCCTTGGAACACCCAGCTGCCCAGATCGACGCGGTACGCGCCAGGGCCGAGCGCCTCCACCGTGATCCAGTCGTAGCGCGGCACGAGCGCGACGCGCGCGGGCACCGACACGTGCAGCCAACGGTCGAACACGTGCGGCGTGCGCGGCCCCGTCAGCTCGGCGTTCGTGACGGTGAGATCGAACTCGAGCGCCGGCAGGCCGGGACGGCGCGCGATGCGGTGGTGCACGGTCGGACCGTCGGGCGCGGGCGCGCCGAGCGTCGTCAGACGCACGAATCCCTGCGCCTCGGCGGACGCGTGGGTCGACGCGAGGCGCTCGAGCGGCGCGGCGATCGTGCCGGCGTACCCGGACATCGACAGGTCGACGTCGACCCCCCCGAGCGAACGCAGGAAGGTGACGAGAACGAACAGCACGTCGTTCAGCGTGAGGGCGGTGCCCATGGGGGGGCTCTCTCGAACGGAAGCGGCCGGGCGGAGCAAGGGGGCCGCATGGGTGGTGAGCGGCGCGGTGCCGCTCGATCGCGAGAGTAGTGGCTGACCGCCGTCGTCCGTCAATCCCCGCTGACAGGGGTGGAAGCGGGCGGGGGCGCCGCGGCGGGGTCGGCCGGGTCGCGCCGGGCCGAGAGCAGGAAGTACAGGCCCGCGAGGATCATCACCGACGACAGCGTCTGCCCCATCGTCAGTCCGAGGAACACCGTTCCACCGGGGTTCTCGGGCGTCACGAACTGCGAGTCGGGCTGGCGGACGAGCTCGAGCGCGGTGCGCGCGATGCCGTACCCGAGCAGGAAGACGCCGCCGTACGCGCCGGCGCCCAGCGGCCGACGGCGCGTGAGCCACAGGAGCGCGAAGAGCACGAGCCCGAGCAGGAGCCCCTCCGCGAGGCCCTCGTAGAGCTGCGACGGGTGGCGGTAGGGAACGAGCGTCTCGACCGCATCCCAGTCGAGCCGCGGACGCAGCGCTTCCCAGTCGAGGCCCGGGACCTCGGCGAGCTGCGGGCGGATCTCCTCCCACTCGCGCTCGCCGCAGGCGTACAGGCGCGCGAGTTCGCGCGAGCGCATGTCGGGCACCTCGTGCAGCCCCATCGCCTGCACAGCGGCGGGGTCGGTCGGGAAGCGCATCGCGCCGAAGGTGTCGGCGCTGGTCGTGCGCCCGAACAGCTCGCCGTTCACGAAGTTCGCGCCACGCACGAGGAAGATGCCCGGCGTCACCGCGACCGCCGCGCAGTCGCCGACGCGACGCCACGGCACGCCGTGCCGACGCGCGAAGAGGATGAACGCGACGAAGACGCCGAGCAGCCCGCCGTGGAACGACATCCCGCCCTTCCAGAACTGGAAGATGCGCACGGGGTCGAGCAGCTCGTGGTCGTAGAAGAGCGCGAAACCCAGCCGCCCCCCCACCATCACGCCGATGATCGCCCAGAAGAGCAGATCGCTCGCCGTGGCGCGGTCGACGGGTAGGAAGCGCCGAGCGGCCAGGCGCGAGAGGATGAGCTGCGCGGCGAGGAACCCCGCGACGTAGGTCAGCCCGTACCAGCGGACGTCGATCCCGATGCCCGGGACGTCGATCGCGACCGGGTCGATGCAGGGGAATTCGAAGGACATGGGGAGCGGCGCGGCAGGAGGAGCGGGCGCGACAGGGGAATCTGTCGCCGCGCTCCATGCAAGCACCGCGCCCGCTTCGCGCGCCCGACCTCGCGACGCGAGCGGCCCCCGACGAAAGCGGGGGGACCGGCCCTGCCAGACCGGCCCCCCCTGGGCGCTGCGGTGATGCGGGCACGCAGCGGACGGATCGAGCCCCCCAGCTCTCACCACGCTGGTGTCGTGTCCGCGGACCGAGCACCGTTCGTCACCCAGGAGCCGGATCGACGCTTCGGGCGCACGCGACGAGCGGCGGCCCGTGGCGCGCGTTCGGCGCGCGCGGAGCGCAGCGGCAGGAGTGGGGCGAGTCGGACGCGCGCGGCGTCCGGCGGCCCGTCGCGAGGGAGTCGGGGCCTGGCATGGTGGTGGCCGGTGCGCGAGCACCCGGCCTCTCACCAGTCTGAACGAGGAGATCGCGCCCGTGTGGCCCGCAAAAAATGTGGTATCCGCGCCCCGCGGGTCGGACCCCTCAGGGCCGGCGCCCCCGGAGGGAGGCGAGGCGTTCCGCCACGAGGCTGCGCTCGCGGGACAGGCGCTCGCCCTCCGCCTGCTCGACGTGCCGCATCAACCCATCAAGGGTCCTGAGCCGTCGCAGCAAATGCACCTCTTCGGGGAGATGGCCCGAACCGTGCAGCAGGCGCGCCGCCGGGCGCAGCGCCGCGGGCAGGTGCTCGAGCGGGTCGGGCGGGAGGGGCCGGCCCGTTCCCGGGAGTCCGGACAACGAGCCGCGACGATTCGATTCTTCGATGCGCCGCTCGACGAGCGCGTCCAGCCAGTCCATCGCGGTCGCCCCGGCTCGGCGCCCCTACTCGCCCGCTTCGCCGAACAGGCGCTTGCGGGCGAGCTCGTCGCTGCCGAGCTCGCGCACGAGCGGCGCCAGGTCCACGAGCGGTCCGCCGTCGAGCACGGCGAGCGCCGCGTTCCACGCCGAGGTCACGCGCCCCGTGCGCGCGGCGATCACCTCGGAGAGCGCGTCGAGCAGCTTGGCGTCGAGCGGACCCGCCGTGTCCTTGTCGATCTCCTCCTGCGCGTCGAGCCGACGCAGGACGGTGTTCCAGAACGAGTCGCGCGACCAGGCCATCGCGACGAGCGCGGCGGCGCGCTCGCGCTCGTCACCCTCCGCGAGCACCTCGCCCAGGAACGCGCGCGCTTCGTCGTGCGGCGTCAACTGTCCGATGCCGAGCACCGCGTTCACGCGCACGAGCGCGTCGTCGTCCTTCTTCGCGACCTTGACGAGCTCGCGTCGGGCGCGCGCGCTGTCGTAGCCGCTCGCGCCGAGCGCGCGCGCGAGGTTCTTGCGCACGCTCGGCTCGTCCTCGCGCGCGATGCTCTTGACCAGAACGCTCTCCGCGTCCGCAGCGCCCAGCTGCTCCAGCGCGACCGCCGCCTCGTTGCGCACGGCGACCTCTTTGCGATCGAGTTCGTCGCCGACGATCTCCCAGTACGCCGGCGGCGAGAGCTCGCCGATGCGCCGCAGGAGCGTGCGACGGTTCGGTCCCCCACCCCCGCGATTGCTCGCCAGGCGCACGCGCTTCTCGATCTCCTTGAGCGCCTTGCGGTCCGGGCTGGTCATGATGCGCTCGAGCGCCGCCATCAGCTCCGGGCCCTCGAGGTCGTCCACCTGGCGCAGGAGCTCGGCGAGCTCCTTCGCGTCGGGCGGCGACGGCGGCGGCGGCGTGGAGGTGGAGCCGCCGACCGTGCCTTTCGCCAGGCGCCGCGGCGCGCGCGCGCGGCTCGTGTGCTCCACCCCCGCCTCGGGATCGACCGCGAGGATCGCCTCCACGAGACACCATTCGAGCTCCCCGGCGCTGATCTCGTAGGCGACCGACAGGAGGACCTCGCCGTCGGGCGCGAGGAAGACGTGCTGCGGCGCGACCACGAAGCCGTCCTCGTCGGGTCGCAGGATCTCGCCGCGCACCTTGACGT
>Ga0180435_10003589_pt1 | contig 15459 bp, 11 predicted proteins | sample SS_ome_3_FD_132467 | JGI IMG/M metagenome (GOLD analysis project Ga0180435, IMG submission 132467) | Hypersaline lake sediment archaeal communities from the Salton Sea, California, USA - SS_3_S_1 metaG | ecosystem: Environmental > Aquatic > Non-marine Saline and Alkaline > Hypersaline >... | reverse complement strand
GCAGGGGGGGCCCCCGTCGCCTATCTGCTGGGCGAAAAGGAATTCTACTCCTTGCCGTTTCGCGTCACTCCCGATGTCTTGATTCCTCGCCCCGAAACCGAACACTCGGTCGTTGCTGCGTTGGACCGCGCCAAGGAATTACAGCACCACGGCCGCCCCTTGCGGATCGTCGATGTTGGTACCGGCAGCGGCATTATCGCCGTTTGTTTGGCAAAGCACTTGCCAGGGACCGAGGTAACCGCCGTTGACGTCAGTGAAGCTGCTCTGAAGCTGGCGAAGGAGAATGCGGCTAGGCACAGCGTCGACGGGCAAATTCGATTCATGGCGGGCGATCTGTTGGCTGATCTGCCCCCAGAACCTTCGTTCGACATTGTGGTGAGCAACCCACCCTACGTCAGTGAGGCGGAATTCGCTGAATTGGCCCGGGACGTTCGCGAACACGAACCGCGCGGCGCCTTGGTCGGTGGGCCAAAGGGAACTGAGTTGATCGCTAGGCTGATTCCCCAGTCGGCTGATCGTCTGGTTGAAGGTGGTTGGTTGATTGTTGAGATCAGCCCCATGATTCTTGACGGTGTTCGCGCGCTGATTCAGGACGATGGTCGTTTTGGCGATGTCGAAACGATCAGCGATCTTTCTCGACAGCCCCGCATCGTAGCCGCCAAGCGGGTCGCGACGGCGTAAGGTATTCGCTCTCCGTCTGCGTAACAGGCCGGGGAGGAATCTGGACGGTCGTTGCGGTCCGGCTATCGTCCATCTAACATCCTCCGCCGAACGTGCATCTCTACGTACTCTGTCAGCCGCTTTTTTTTGCCGCGAAATCCTCGCCTGTTCGGCCATCCGCAGTGTTTTCGTTTCCGCGGGATAACCGATAAATGACAACGGCGCGGGAGATTTTTCCCTTCACTCGCCACGATCGTTTTCAGCGATCGGCATTGAGATCTTCATGTAAGAACGGCCTGTTTGGGGCTAAAAGAATGTAACAGAGACAAATATCTCGCATGAATGAGCATCGCAAAAAAAAAGACGCGAAGGAAATGCAAGCCCGGTCGTCGCAACAGGTCGCGGCGCCAAGCAAAGCCTTCCTACACCAAATAACGAGCTTCCAAAGTTCGCTTTACGCGTACATCTGTACGTTGTTGGGCGACAACGAACACGCCCAGGACGTACTGCAGGAGACGAATTTGGTGTTGTGGGAGAAAGCCTCGCTTTTCGACGAGTCACGGCCGTTCCGCCCCTGGGCGTACCAGTTCGCGTTCCAACAGGTACGAGCTTACCGCAAGAAACTGCATCGGGACCGTTTGGTTTTTGACGACAAGATGTTGACTACGCTTCACGACGAATCGATTCGAGAAATGGCGCAACTGGAGGAGCGACTCCAGGAGCTGGACCGTTGCGTGGACAAACTGCCCGACAAACAGCGCGACCTGATACGTCAGCGATACGAGAAAGGCCGATCGATTCCCGAGATGGCGACTGAATCGGGGCAGAGTAAGAACGCGCTCACTGTCATGCTCTACCGGGCGAGAAACGCGATTTTCGAGTGCATGCGACGCCGCTTCGCGACGGGAGGTGCGTCATGAGTGAGCTACTTCCCGAAATTCGCGATGACGATCCACGCCGCCTTTTGGCGGGATTGGTCGAAGGGGCTTTGACAGATGATGATCGAAGTCAGCTCAAGCAACTTTTGGCCGAACGGCCGGAATTGCTCAACCAGTACCTCAAGCAAAGCCTGGCGCATACCATGCTCAGCTATCGCTACGCGACCGGCATGGATCCCGGCGATGGCGTTAAGGGCGTGTCGAACGATCTCGAGTCGACGCGCATTGCCGTACGCGGAGAACTGGAAGTAACTCCCGTGCAGGCGGGTAATCTTGCTCCGGCCGAATCGACGGCTCCGCAGGTTGCGGCGTTGGCTCAGGCGCTGGCTGACGAACGGCGATCCCGGCGTCGGTCGTCGCGTCTGTTGACGCTTGCCAGTGTCGCGCTCGTTGCCGTCATCTCGGCAGGTGTGACCTGGATGCTCGTGGGGCCACGAGACAGTGCCGATGGTGTTCAAGACAACCAACCGGTTGTGGTCGAGCTGAAGGAGCCCGCCGAACCACAACTCGCAAAAACAGACAACGGCTCGACGGTCACCTACCGATTCTGGCACGACGACTTGGCGGGGTGGGAAAATGTGCGGATTTCTGCCGCTGAAAACGCTAGTCGGCGATTCGCCGCATTCGATCCGCGCGGGGCGGATATCGACCCGAATCCGACAAGTGGACCTGTGATGGTGGCCCCGGAACCGTTCGGCGGATATGGCAGACGCCAACCCCGCGCACTGCCGCATGAAACGTTGATCCTCCGCTCTCCAACGTTCCGTTTGTCGAAAGACGGCGAGATTCGGCTCCAGCTAACCGGTGGTGTCGGAGGCGCCGACTCACCGGGCAGCTTCGAAAGCGACTTGCCACCACTCAGCAGCCCCACCGGTTTCTTAGGGATAGCTCTACGCCGCGTACGCACGGGCGAGTACGTCCTCAGCGCCTGCCGGAGCACGATTGCTCAAGAGGACACGCGTTGGGAAACGATCGTATTTCGTGGAGAGGACGTTTCCAACCTTGGCGAAAAAGGTGAGGTGTTCACACTCGACTTGATCGACGCCCACCACCGCAATCCGTCCGACTGGGGGTGGATCGGTATGGATGACGTGGTGATACGCAGGGAACAGGGATCAGAGTCCGGAGAGCAAAAGGCAGAGGATCTCGATGACATAGACTAGCTGCGACGCAACGCGTCTCACGTAGCTCAACAGAGAAAACCGATTGACGAACGCGACAAAAACAAAAGGAGAAGCTATCGAGCAGAAAAAACGTTATGAGAGCTGAAATCTGAGGACCAGTTATCGATCGCAAAGGACCGCGACATGACCGATTTTCAACAAACAGACTTGAGAACCACATCACAGAAAAGGAAAACGAACTATGTACAAGGTTTTTGCGATCACGGTCACGTTGGCCGTGTGTTTTGCGAACTCGGCACAGGCCGCCATCATCTTTTCAGATGATTTCAGCGCGGTAGGTAGCGGCACTGGCTTTAGTGACAACTGGAGTGCCGGGACGATCAGTGGCGGCGAAATTACCGTTGGCAACACAACGTCCTATCGCACATTCACATCGGCCATCGACACCACGTCCATGGATTTCTGGCTGTCGGCGAAGGTGACTGTAACAGGTTCAACCAGTGGTTGGGCTGGGCTCTCATTCTTCCGGGGCACGGACGAAGACCTCTTCTTCGGTTCGGACGGTGGTAGTTCCAACTGGGAATTTGACACGGATAGTACGTCCGATCAAACATCCACGGTTGCCAACTTTACAGGTGTTGAAACCCATCTCGTAGCGCACGTCGTCCACAATTCCATTGACATGTGGATTGATCCGGTCGATACGAGTAGTCCCACCGCTCTTGGTGCCTCCGACAAGAGCTATTCAGCAGACGATGTCACTACCGACGATACATGGACACGGTTACGAATCGGTACGAACCGCACGATTGTCGTCAACGACATGACGGCAGCAACGACGTATGCTGAAGCCGTTCCCGAACCCAGCTCCTTCGCGATTGGGTTGCTCGGATTAGTTTCACTCGGCCTAATTGGCCGCCGTCGAAAACGGTAGTTGCGTCGATTTGACGTCTCGATCGGCTCGCACATCCGCCCCCGATGTGTGGGAACAGAGCAAGAGCAAAACCCCGACGGTTCACACCGGCGGGGTTTATGTTATGATGTAAACGGTAGGCATATCCATTTGAGGATGTGCGCACGACGGCGTTGCACAGCGGCTATCGTCGAATTCTGTGCATTGGATGAAGCGTCCGGAATACAACTCATGCGCGCCGGGCATCGCCTCGTGCCGCGTTGGCCAGTGTTTCTTTGGTGCGCCGCGTCAAAGATTGTGCTTCGGATCTGGCAAGATTTCGTATAGAATGAAACTCGGTTCATCGGTTTGATCCTTTTGCATGCGACATGGACTATGGCTGGCCTTCGAGTTTTTGGTATTGCCTTATTTCTCTTGGTAATGGTCGGCTGTGGCGGGCCTTCGGGCGAGCAGTTGTTTGAAACCGCCTTAAACGGCGCTGATGCCGGGGAGCGTGAGGCGGCGGCCGTGAAGCTGGCCCGTTACACCGAGCAACAGTTGTTGGCGACATCGGAAGGCGAGGCGGCGGATTTCCTCACCGCCTCTCCTGATGTACCGCGATTGCGGCGGCTGCTCGAAGAAAGCGATACACCCGAAGTACGGGCGGCTGCGGTTGCAGGTCTTGGCGAAGTGAGGGATATCGACAGCCTGCCGCAAATGCTTGATCTGATGGCGTCCGAATCGACCGTTATCCGAATGCGTAGCTTCCAAGCGGTGAAGGAGATCTTGGGGACCGACTTTCACTTCGACCCACACGGCCCGCCTGAGGAGCGAGCCGAGGTGATCGAAGTCTATCGCGCCTTTTATGAGCAAGCCCTCGGACCGCTTTCGCCCCATCGCAAGCTCAATGAGCAAAGAATGGGTCCGCTGGGCAAGGTTTCTCAAAACGTAAAGGGATGAACCATGCAAATTGTGACTGCCCGTAGCCGCCACCACGGCTTCACGCTGGTCGAACTGTTGGTGGTCATTACCATCATCGCCGTCCTGATCGCCTTGCTGTTGCCCGCCGTGCAAAGCGCGCGGGAAGCGGGGCGCCGCATGCAATGCGCCAACAATCTGCACAACATGGGCATCGCCTACAAGAACCGCCTACAAATGGTCCCGAGCGAGCCGATACCGGTCGGCAGTTGGAACACGGAACTGCGGGTCTTCATGGAAGAAAGCGGTGAGATGTTCATCTGCCCCAACGCATTGGATGAAGAAGAGGTTGAGTACATCCCCGATAAGGGCTTTCCCGAGTTGGAGGGGTTTGCGATCCGATTTGAGGGTTGCCTCACGCCGACCACGGTTGCGTTCGATCCGACCCAACCCAAGTGCAAGTTCGTCAGCAAGTCCGACACCTACTACGAATTGCTGTTTGAGGATTGGGTGGACAACGACTGGGATACCGGAGCACGTATCAAGCGATTGCCGGGCGGCGACATCGAGTTGACGATCTTTAACAACACGTTCACCTGCTTTCGCAACACGACGCTGGATGCTTCAGGTACACCCGTTCCCGGGTTGGAGAATTTGCTTCATTCGAGCCCACCCACCAGCGTTACCATTCCCGGCGGGTCTGCAAGTGCACACTACGGGATGAACGAGAAGGCCGACCGCTTCAACTCAGGCGATGGTGGAAACCTGCTGGTGCTGGAATACAAACGGCTGGTGGCGCGGCCGCTGCACGACAGTTGGGAGGAGTACCATGCTCCCCGCCACATGAATCTCACGAACGTGCTATACGTAGACGGTAGTGTGCACGTTGTGTTGCCCGACGAGATTGATCCCACGCTTGTCGCCAATTACGATGAATTCTGGAAACCGCAGCGCGACCCCCCGCTGTCGCCGTAGGCGCAGGTGTCTGAATTGTGTGGCGGGGGACGAGGCGGGAATCCTCGACGTAACTTAACGAGGCAGAGCCTCGCGATCAGTGCATTTCCAGGCGGAACGCCACGGCGAGCAAGCACTCTCGCCTACGATGCGTTGCATCGTGGCTGCTGTCTCTCATCCCCCTCTGCTTCTTATCCCCTCATGCCCTCCCCCCTCTACTGCGTGTTTTTTTCCGTTAAAAGCCCGGTTGGGCGGTAGGTCCGGCGCTGATTGAAAGCGGATCGGCTGGGCTTGATTTTCCCCGTTAGGACGCCGATAATGGCCGCTTCGATTCGCCGGGGAGATGGCGGTTTGGGGCTCCCTTCGGGCGTTCACGCCCGGCAACGGTCCACCTTCTTACGCCACCGGAATGGCCGCTGTGCATGGCACAGCAGGCACCGACCGTGCCTTGCACGGCGGCTACGTGTGATTGGTGTTTCGGCAGCAGTTTACATGGTATTCCCGTCCCGCAATGGATATGCGGACTCTCGGATAGCTTGGCGAATCGTCGTCTCCGCCGCCTGAAATAGAGGTGGCGTAGGGTGCGTGCCTGCACGCACCAACCTCGCGAGAACAAAGGTGCGTGCGAGCACACACCCTACAGAACTGCGGTAGATTATCCGAGTAACTCGATTCAGAAAGGGTCGCAGCGAAATGTCAGAAGAAGGCAAAGGTATTTCCTCGCTGATGAGCGAAGATCGAACGTTCCCGCCGCCAGCCGAATTGGCCGCGTCGGCGCACATCAGCTCGATGGAGCAGTATCAGGAAATGTATGACCGCTCGGTCAACGATTCAGACGCTTTCTGGCTCGAGATGGCCGACACGCTCGTCTGGTCGAAGAAGCCGACCAAGGGTCGCGAGTACAATTGGGACACCAAAGGCCGCACGATCGAGCACACTTGGTTTGCTGACGGCGAATTGAACGTATCGGTCAACTGCCTCGATCGTCACCTCGGCACCGAGCGCGAAAACCAAACCGCGTTGATCTGGCAGGGCGAGCCCGAAGACGACGTGATCAAGCTGACCTACAAAGAACTGCATGCCGAGGTCTGCAAGTTCGCCAACGTGCTCAAGAGCCTGGGCGTGACCAAGGGCGACCGCGTCTGCATCTACATGCCGATGGTTGTCGAACTGCCCATCGTGATGCTGGCCTGCACCCGCATCGGCGCGATCCACTCGATCGTGTTCGGCGGTTTCAGCGCTGAGTCGCTCCGCGATCGCATCAACGACTCGGATTGCAAGATCCTCGTTACCTCGAACGTCTCGCTGCGTGCCGGCAAGAGCATTCCTCTCAAGGGAATCTCCGATAACGCCATGAAAGAAACGCCTACGATCGAGAAGTGCGTTGTCTTCAAGCGGAACGACGAAGAAGTCAACATGCAAGACGGCCGGGACCTGTGGTACCACGACCTGATGGCCGACGCTTCCGCCGAGTGCGAACCCGAAGCGATGAACGCCGAGGACGCGCTCTTCATCCTCTACACCTCGGGTTCGACGGGCAAGCCCAAGGGCGTCGTCCACACCACCGGCGGCTACCTGCTGCACACCGCGCTGACGCACAAGTACGTCTTCGATTACAAAGACGGCGACATCTACTGGTGCACGGCCGACATCGGTTGGGTCACCGGTCACAGTTACATCGTCTATGGCCCGTTGACCAACGGCGCCACCTCGCTGATGTTCGAAGGCGTGCCGACTTATCCCGACTCCGGTCGGTTCTGGCAGGTTTGCGAGAAGTTCAAGGTCAACCAGTTCTACACCGCTCCCACCGCGATTCGCGCTTTGATCCGTCAGGGTACCGAGTGGGTCGAGAAGTACGACCTTTCCGATCTGCGCGTTTTGGGTTCGGTCGGTGAGCCGATCAACCCCGAAGCCTGGATGTGGTACTACGAAGTCGTCGGTGGCGAGAAATGCCCGATCGTCGATACCTGGTGGCAGACCGAGACGGGTGGCTTCATGATCACGCCGATGCCCGGCGCCATGACCCTCAAGCCCGGTAGCGCTTCGCGTCCGTTCTTTGGCGTCGAGCCCGTCCTGCTGCGTGAAGACGGCAGCGAGTGCGACAAGAACGAAGGCGGCAAGCTCTGCATCAAAAAGCCGTGGCCCGGTATGATGCGAACGATGTGGGGCGACCATGAGCGATTCGTGGAGACCTACTTTACGATGTACAACGACCTGTACTTCACGGGCGACGGTTGCCGCATCGACGACGACGGCGATTTCTGGCTGATGGGCCGCATCGACGACGTGGTCAACGTCTCCGGTCACCGTATTGGTACGGCCGAAGTCGAAAGCGCCCTGGTTAGCCACGCCAAGGTCGCCGAAGCCGCTGTGGCTCCGATGCCGCACGAGATCAAGGGCCAAGGCCTTTACGCCTACGTCACTTTGGTCGAAGGCGAAGATCCGAGCGACGAGCTGATGAAGGAACTGCGCAATCACGTGCGTAGTGAAATCGGCCCGATCGCCACGCCCGATGTCATCCAGTTCGCGGTCGGTCTTCCCAAAACCCGTAGCGGTAAGATCATGCGTCGGATTCTTCGCAAGATCGCCGAAGGCGTCACGGACAAGGGCACGCTGGGCGACACCAGCACGCTCGCCGATCCGAGCATCGTCGACGACCTGATTTCCGGTCGCAAATAGTACGCAACTCCTCGTGACGATGCTCCTGCGTCGTCACGGATGCGTCCCCACGCGGGAGCGTGGGGACGAGTGAAAAGCCGCTTGCGGCTTAACAGAAATCCAAACGGCCCAGCTCGTGCAGCCGCCGGGCTGGGCCGTTTTTCTAGTTATCGGTTTACAGTTGTCAGTTATCAGTTTTTGTTCTGTTAGTTGGCGATGGTGGGCTGAGAACTGACAACTGAAAACTGACAACTAAAAACTATCCAAGGACCTCGGCACATGAGCGAAAAGACGATCAATCGCAATCTCGTCGTCGTCGGCGCAATTCTGATTCAGCTTTGCCTCGGCGCGATTTACGCCTGGAGCGTGTTTACGAAAAAGCTCACAGTGCCGCTGGATGAGGGCGGAGACTACGGTTTTAGTGCGACGCAGACAGCCTGGGTCTTTTCGGCCGGCCTGGCGACGTTCGCCGTGTTCATGGTTATTGCCGGCCGATTGCAGGCGAAGTTGGGTCCGCGTCCCATCGCAGTCGTCGGCGGCATCGTGTTGGGAATCGGCTACATTCTGGGTGGATTCCTCGGAAAGACGTTCATCGCACAACTGGTTTGCATCGGGTTCATCGGCGGTGCCGGGATTGGCTTGGCGTACGTTGTACCCATCGCCGTTGGCGTGAAATGGTTTCCTGACAAGAAGGGCATGATCGCCGGTTTGGCCGTAGCCGGTTTCGGTTTCGGCGCTACGTTGTGGGTCAAGTTGGCCGGCAGTTGGTTCGGTGGTTTGCTGAATACCACCAACCTCTTCGGGCTGCCGGGCGTCCAAAGCGTATTCGTGATTTACGGCATCGTGTTCGCGGCCCTGGTGCTGCTCGGCAGTATCGTGATGGTCAATCCGCCCGCTGGTTACAAGCCGGCCGGTTGGGAGCCGCCAGCGCCGACCGCCGGTGGCGCCGCCACGGGAGCCATTGACCTGACTAGTGGTGAAATGCTCAAGACCCCGCAGTTCTACATGCTGTGGCTGATGTTCCTTGGTTCGGCATTGGCCGGGTTGATGGTGATTTACTGTATCCGTCTGTTCGGAGTTGATGCGTTGCAGGCAAGTGGGGCGGTCGAGGGTGAAGATGCCGCCAAGCTGGCCGGTGAGTGGGCTGGTACAGCGATGGCCTTGTACGCGATTCTCAATGGCCTGGGGCGAATTATCTGGGGTACGATTTCAGATGTCATCGGTCGGAAGACCTCTTTGATCGCGATGTGCGTTGCCCAATCACTGATTATGTTCGCCTTCTACTACATGGGCGGGTCGACGATCGGACTGGTCGTCGGTGCTTGTATTATCGGTTTCAACTTCGGCGGCAACTTCGCTCTGTTCGCCACCGCCACGGCCGACTACTTCGGCAACAAGAACGTTGGCACGAATTACGGCTGGGTCTTCCTGGCCTACGGTTTGGCCGGCATCGTTGGTCCGCAAGTCGCCGGTTACTTCAAGGACGCAGCCAAGGGTGGCGATGTGGCCGCTTGGTTCACGCCCTTTGTAATCGCGGGCGTTGCCTGTGCGATCGCCGCCGTCATCGGTTTGGCACTGAAGCCGCCCAAGGTCAAAGCGGCGGTCGAATAGTCCGACAAAAAAACGATGAAACCCAAGTAGCCGCGGTGCCCTGCATCGCGGCTATTTTTTTGGCCACGCCTTTTCGAAGAAGAGTGCGGCAAAAGAGCGGTCTTCGTTGACTCGCTCAACGCGGATGCGGATCGTTGCCGGCTCGCCTTCGTCGCCGAGCATCACAGGCAGGGCAAACTCGGTTGGTTCGTTGGGCGCGAGGCCGTGGCCGAACCCGCCCAAAAGCGATCGCTCGCGCGCGCCGAGGACTTGCCCGTCGGCGTCGAGCAACTCGGCCGTGATCAGCAGTTCGCGATAGCCATACTTGCCGGTGGGGATGCGATGACCGGCGGTGGCGTTAGTCAGTGTGAAGACGACTTCCAGGCCGACCTCTGCGTCGCGCAATTTGGGCTCGTTGATCGTGATCGCGTCGGCGAGCATCGCCTCGTTCCAGAGCGGCATCGAGTGATCGCGGACGATTCGCCGTGGATGGATGTATGCCAGTAGATGGTCCTGGGTCAGCCGTTCGAAGCGGGCCGGCATGTGACATTGTGTGCATGTCTGTCCCGCTTGGAACTGGTTCAAGCTGGTGAGATAGAGGTCGTTGTATTCCTCCATCTCTTGTTCGTGGCAGGTGCCGCAGAACTCGGACGACGTCAATCGCACGTTGTCAGTCACGGTTGGATGCGGGCCGATTCGGCTGCGGTGGGGCCCGGCGAATCCTCGGCCGACCTGGTGGCAGGTGTGGCAATGCACACCGTGGTGCCGTTGATCGTCCCGCAGCAGCGGCATCTCAGATGCGTGTTGTTCCAGCAGTGGCTCTGACGCGTGGCACGGCAGGCAGGATTCCTGGGTATGTTGATCGGTTTGTTCGATGAATTCGGGGCTGGTCCACGCGAAGGCGTGCGACGAGTGCTGCCAGTCGTCGACGATTTCGCGATGGCACTCTTTGCAGCCTGCCGGCGATTGCGTCTGCCCCTTGCGGACGGCGCTCATGCAGCCGGTGAAGAGGGAGGGTAGCACCAAGATGGTAAGGATTTGAAAGATTGCAATTTGCAATTTGCAATCTCTCTGCGTACGCAAACGGCCGGCATGCCCACGCGGCGAAACTTGGTGGGCATGCCGGCCATCGGGACAAACAGTGCGGTCTTGAGTTTGGGCGTCCATGCCCCCTCTTCCCCTTCCTTGGGTTGACCGCTGAAGCGCTCAGCGCTCCAAAGTACCTGCAATGCCAAACGTGGATCTACGTGGAGTTGTTGTGCGGAACTAGAACGCGTAGCGTCCCATGAATTCAAAGGTGACGGAATCACCTGGTCGCCAGGCGGGATCAACGTAGTGAGTCCGCCAGGAGGTGACTTCAACGCCCACTATCATCTTCGGCGCGATCTCGTAGGTGACATTACCAAATAGGAAGTGGTTGTAGGTTCGACCACTGGCCGCGATGACGTCAACATTAATGGGGTCGTCGACGCCATAACCAACGTGGGTCGTCAGGTAGTCGGTCCAGTCGAACCAGGCGTCGATCCAGCCACCGCGACTGCGAATACTGGTGAGTCGGCCGGCTCCCGTGTTGACCTGTACACCCTGCACAACACCGCCGAGGAAGGTACCGAGGTTCTCACCCATGAACGCCTCGCCCTGGATACCGCATCGCGAGGAGATGGGGACTTTTGCGTCTAGGTGGGCCGACCACGTGCGAAGGCGAATGTCGTCCTGCGCCCCAATAGGCGAGGCAGCAGTCGTGTCGAACCCCTGATTTCCAATGTGACCGGACACACCAACCGTCCACGGCAGGCAATCGCCAACGGACCAGGCCATTCGGCCTTGCAGCAAAGGCCAACCGGCCGACTCTCGCTGTACGCCAGGTTCGCTGGAGAGGTCACTCACGATGTTCTGATTCATCGAAAACTGCGTGGTGATCTTCGACGCGCCGGACAAGTGGAAGTAGCGCTCGAACCGAATTTGAGCACGCCGGTAACCGACATTTCCGCCACCCCAGCCGACCGAGTAATTCAGCGTGCCGGGATACAGCGGGCTGACGACGTCCCAGGTTTGACCGGCGAGCACCTTCCAGTAGTCGGTGTAAACTTCGCCGTAGGCGTGCCGCAACAGAACGCCGGGCTTGTTTTCGACAGCGAACGAACCGTGGAAGTCGATTTCCAGCTTGCCACCGACCTTGGCGCATCCCAGGCAGGCGACTGGTTGGCCCGTTAGATTGGCGCCAATCCGCGTGCGTCGGGTGTCGATCACGAAGGTATCTTCGCCCTCGGTATCAACGGATGGAACGTAGAGCGTGTAAGCGCCCGGCGAGGTTCGGCCAGTGGCGTAGGTCGCACTTCCCCAGAGGTAGCCGTAAGGTACAATCCGAATGCCGCCCTTGTGCCAAGCGACTTCTTCGCGGAGTTCTTCGAGCGACATGTACTCGAAGTCGTCGACGACCGGTTCGAGCGCGGGCTCGATGACGACGGGGTCTGGCGTTGCATCGGGAAGACGCTCCAGTCGGTCGCGCGACCAGTTCAGTTCTTCACGCAACTGTTGAGTTTGAGATTCTAACTCTTCAATACGTTGCAGCAGGGCGTCGTCGGCTAGCGCGACACCGCCCCCCAGCGTCACGCAAATCGCCACGAAGGCAACCGCAAAGGCAGTAATACGGTACATGTTTCAATTCACCCAATGAAATGACGACAACGGTCCGGCGTATCGCCGCCGGAGGAAACGTGCTCTCCCGATTTCAACACCACACAGCCAGGCCGATCCTGATCGCCGCCGCGACACGAGCGACCGGAAAAGATTGACCGTTAGTTGGCAATATCGACGGCGCCGCGATAAGACTTGATGAATCGGTATAGCCGCCAATAGTTAAAAAATCGACGAACCAGTGACATCCGGAAACAGTGGTTTGAGTTGACTAACAGGTTTACCTGATCGGCATGACCGTGCGCGTCAAGGTCTCTCCTGCTTAAGCAATCGAACCACCCCCGACGACCGTTTCGGCTGTCGCAAGGTCGACAGCCCCGCGTTCGATAGAAGTAGTAGCGATTAGGAAAGACCGGCCGGGATCGCTGATGAAAGGATGGATGCCGGTCGTGGCGGTGGCGGCTTCGCCAAGTGATTGCTGCGGAGAAATCGGCGGCACACGCCGCAACTGGCGGGAAAATCACCGAGATGCCGGGGGCTGTATCGCGTTGTACCGGTTGGGCAAGGTGTTTGGGGCCGACGAAGAATATCAAAGCAGGTTAGCCGTCGTCCAATCCTCGAAAGACGGGATGATGCAGCGGGTTGCGGCGCGTGGTGAATTCGTTGTCAGACGTGTCGTCACTGAGTGTTTGGTACATCATCTGATATTTTGCATCCAAATCGTCGGCGTAGTGCACGATCAGGGCTTCCGGGGTCATCGGCGGTTTTGGCGACCCCCATTCCGGCAATCGCTGATGGGAGAGGATGATGTGTTCCAACCGCAGTTGAGTTTCGGCGTCGAGTTCATGTTCTCGCGCTGCGTCGCGGAGTAGATCTCGCCCCAGCACGATATGCCCCAACAATTCCCCGGCCGCCGTGTAGTGGGCCCCATCCGCGGCCTGTCGTAGTTCCGCCAATTTGCCGATGTCATGCAGCGCCGTGCCGGCGACGACCAAGTCGCGATTCAACGGCGGCGATAGATCGGGATACTGCTTCTGATAATGGTTGGCCAACATGATCGCCGTTTTCGTGACACTGAGCACATGTTCGAGAAATCCCCCGACATACGCATGATGATTGTAGACCGCGGCAGGAAGTGCCAGCAGCGAATCGTGATTCGAGTCAAGGATGTGCAAAACGAGTTGTTTCAGCGGTTCACCTTCGATCTGATCCATCACTAGGCTATTCAATTCGTCGAACATTTCGGTCGCCGGATGTCGCGACTGCGGCAGGAGCATCGTTTCGGAAAAGCCGTCTGCGCGATCGGCATCGTTGACCTCGCGGATCTTTTCGATATCAAGCTGCGGCCCGTAATCCGACTCGCGATAAACGGCCCTTACTTTGTAGAACACGCCGACTTGCCAATCATCGCGGCAGGCGGGCGCCCAGGTTGCGTCGGACCAGATGGGGAAGGCGACCTCGCCGCCGGCATCACGAAACGCCACGCGGTAATACGGTTTGCCGTTGCGAGTGGTCGCTTCTTCCTTTTGTGTCATCACCAGGAAGAAGTCAGCCAGCTGACCATCGCTTGCCTCGGACAGCGTCAACAGTTGAATCATGGTCCCCCTCGTATTCCAGATCTGGTGAGCGGTGCGGCGCTAACCGCCAGTCTCGCGGGGAAAACGCCAAGTCCCCCAGCCGGTGGCTAGCGCCATTCCGCTCACTTTCTAGTCTGCGTTCGTGCGCTCGTTGTATCTTCTCGATAGTGGAGCCAGTTCGTCGAGCAGCCCTTGAAGTCGTGACTCCAGTTCCGCCATCATCGGGTCGATCTCGGCCTTTCGGTCTCGCTTGGTCGAAACCTCCATGGCCTCGCCAACGCGGATGATCGCCTTGAGCGAACCATGCACCGTGAAAGTGTCGGTCAAATCTTCCTCGAATCGTTCGACGGTTTCAAGCAGTCGATCGATCGATGGCTCGCCCGTCAAGTATTCGGGCAGGTAGCAGGAAACCTGTTGTGCGAGATAGATGTCGGCCAGTTGCCGCCAGCGGCGTTGTCGTTCCTCCTCATTGATCCGTTTCTGCACCATGTCGGGCAGAATCTTGAAACGTAGTTGCTTCACACGCGGGACGACGGGTCCCGAGGACGGTTCACCAAGCCACTCCTCTTCCAAGGGACACAGTAGTCGATCGATCAGGCCAATCAATCTGTCACCCAACTCGCCCGGCTGTGGTGAACCGAAATACTCAAGCTCCTTCAGGCAAAGGATGGCCGTACCAATTCGTGTGATGCGTTCGACCAACGGGCGATCGGTCTGCGGTCGCCAGGAGAAGCGTTGTTCGATGGCGCCAAGAACTGGGTCAAGCGCCTTCTTCAAGTCGCCACCGAATAGATATTTGATGCCCACCGGGTGGATCACGACTTTGCTGCCGGGGACGTCTCGGGCTCGGCGTTTGGCGGCGGTGCGGGCGATGAACAGAACGCCGTCGAGCAGGGCGTGCAGTTGGTCGTTCGTTCGCGTCACCGATCCTTCAGGAAACAGCACGAGCGGCCGCTCGGCCGTGCGGAGAACTTCGATAGCCGTATCGATCGATTGGCGGTCGACTCCTTCCCGGTAGATGGAAAACGCACCCAGGCGATTGATCGCCCAACCGATCCACCTGCTCTGCTTAAATAGGTGCCAGCCGGCCATCGAATAGACGTGAATGCCCGCCGCCCGAGTCAGGTATCCCATCGCGACGGGGTCGGCCGTGCGGCAATGGTTGGGAGCGATGATCACGCCGTGGCCTTCGTCGACCGACTTTTTGAGCCGATCGACGTGTTGCACATCAGCACTGATTACCCCCTCGGCACGCCGCAGCCAGATCTCGAAGAGACCGGCATGTTGAATCAGCCACGACCACCACTTACCGCGGTACGGTGGAATGAATTCGTAAGGATCTTCAAAGACAATTTCTTGCATAGGTGCGTTCGTGAGCCTGGAGTCACTCTCTCAAAAACAAAATCGTACTCGATTCTTCCACCCCAATGACAGGCCGAATTGTCACCGAAATCATTACAATCCGCTGCCTAGTTGATTGCAAGTGGTCCCGCGGTTCGACCGGTTCAGAT